>Ga0209611_10006918_pt1 | contig 18361 bp, 12 predicted proteins | sample S1TSphgellanicum_3_FD_187693 | JGI IMG/M metagenome (GOLD analysis project Ga0209611, IMG submission 187693) | Host-associated microbial communities from peat moss isolated from Minnesota, USA - S1T2_Fc - Sphagnum magellanicum MG (SPAdes) (version 2) | ecosystem: Host-associated > Plants > Peat... | reverse complement strand
AGCCGCAGGAAGATAAAAACGAAGAGGATCGGTCCAAGGTGGACGACCTGAGGGGATCTCCCATGAGCGTGGGCAATTTGGAGGAAATAATTGACGAGAATCACGCCATTGTGTCCTCGTCGGTGGGTCCTGAGTACTACGTCAACATCCTATCGTTCGTGGACAAGGACCAACTGGAGCCAGGCTGTGCTATTCTGATGCACAACAAGGTATTCGTCTCCTTTTATCTGGTTCACATAGCTATCGAAAAGGAGCAACGGTGGCCTGGCATGTTTGCACGTACATTTCTGTCTGTGCCTCTCTGCTGTTGCAACTGCGGTTGCTCCTGCCCACATGACGGGCGACCTAAGCACTTGGAAGCTATGGAATCCGGTATATCTGGTGCTATAAGCTCATGTTTTCCTATTGAAGGGAGGAATTATCTAGGATGTTTTTTACTGGAAGCTAGGGGCCAATGGACATTTTAGGGTTCAAGCCAAGGGTGGTGAATATCCTGGAAGTCGGTCCATTATGTTGCAAGATTCTCAATAGTAGGGTTCGGCAAGCCAAGAAGAAGGAGTTCACCTTGAGTTGCAGCTGTGGATCAAGTGTGCTGTGGATGAATTGTTGAAGTTGTACCCTGATATTGAAGTGTGGATATTAAGCAGCCACTTGGCCGGGTGGAGCACGAACCCCTCCTCTTCCTGGGCTTAGTCAATGAACCTCTGACCTCTGATTGTGGTGGCATTTGATGGCAAGGATCAATGACTGGAAAGCCATTTCTACTTCTTGGTCATACCAATTATTGTTCTTTCCTTCCAGTTTTGTTTCTCTGCCCATTTTCTGCAGTTCCCCTCTGTCTACTAGAGGCTAATCAAGTGCTGCATATGACTTCCAACCAACCCTCCATAACAATGGAGGAAAACCAAACCCTATCTTTGACAGGGAACTAACTAGCAGCTCAGAGGAGGGAAGTGTCAGCATCTTCAGGGCAGAAAGTTCTATGACCTCAGTCTATCACCATGCATATATGTGCCATCGTTTCTTGAGATACATGGTCTAACCCATCATAAATGGCCAAGTGACACTTTAAATAAGTGATTTCTTGTTGTACTCCAGGTGCTGTCAGTGGTGGGACTGTTGCAAGATGAGGTGGACCCCATGGTATCGGTTATGAAGGTGGAGAAGGCCCCTTTGGAGTCGTATGCAGATATCGGAGGTCTGGATGCACAGATTCAAGAGATTAAGGAGGCAGTGGAGCTACCTCTCACACATCCAGAGCTTTATGAGGACATTGGTATCAAGCCTCCAAAGGGTGTTATCCTTTACGGGGAGCCTGGGACTGGAAAGACATTGCTTGCCAAGGTGAGCTTTTTGAGTGCAGGACGGACTGCTCAGGATTCAGGGATTTTGTTGTTTTTGGTTGTTATTGCCACCAATGTATCACGTGCAATCTAAAAGTAAGACCTGGGGTTGGAATTTGGAGCAGGCAGTGGCAAATTCCACATCGGCAACATTTTTGCGGGTGGTTGGAAGTGAACTGATACAAAAGTATTTGGGGGATGGTCCCAAGTTGGTGCGAGAGCTCTTTCGTGTTGCTGATGAGCTTTCCCCGTCCATTGTCTTTATCGACGAAATTGATGCCGTTGGGACAAAGAGGTAGGTTTTCCTCTTGCACAACATTGGATAGAACAATCCAGTTCTTGCACCACAGGTACAGTTCTGATAGTTGAAACTTGAGGGATGTGTTGTAGAGCGGGTCTCTGAAGTTCATGCACTACTTGGCAGATACGATGCACACTCAGGGGGAGAGCGAGAGATTCAAAGAACCATGCTGGAGTTGTTGAATCAGTTGGATGGATTTGATGCACGTGCTGATGTGAAAGTAATTTTGGCTACCAATCGCATCGAGAGTTTAGATCCAGCTCTGCTGCGGCCCGGCAGAATTGATCGTAAGATTGAATTCCCATTGCCAGACATTAAGACAAAGCGGAGAATTTTCCAGGTCATTATACTGCATCCTCAGAAATTTGGTGTTTGTGCAGTGTGCCTGGAAACAAATTCTATTTGTTTTGCATTTGCATTTGTGTTGGACGGTCTGGTGTAGACTCTTGCATGCAACATTTTAGAGTTCAACTGATGTGGTTCAGTCACTCTTGTGTCCTGGATTGCTCTGCATTGCTCTGTTGTTTTGTTTCCTAGGCTGCACTTGTCTGAACTACAATTGAAACTGGCGAAAAGTGTGCAGATTGAGTGTCTATGCATATTTGTGCTCCTTATTATTCACCAATTGTTTTCATTGGAGGTGCTAAGGTGATCATGTGGTGTTGTACTCACATGCAGATTCATACGTCCCGAATGACCCTGTCAGATGATGTCAATTTGGAAGAGTTTGTAATGACAAAGGATGAATTTTCAGGGGCGGACATCAAGGCCATCTGTACAGAGGCTGGCCTGTTGGCTCTCCGAGAACGACGTATGAAGGTCAGTTTCCTGTTTGCTTATGATATTTGCCTCACAACACAGGTCTCAACAGTTGAGGTGATCAGAATTGTGGGCAGCTACCTAAGGCTGCATCTTATGTACGAGAGTACAGAGTCATACTTAGCATTCAAGTATGTGTTGCCCAGCTTAGGTAAAGCTTCTGCGGTTCTCTGAAGGTGCCCGTGATTCCAAACCAATCAAACATTTGGCTATGACTGAGATGGAAATAACATTGGGTGCAGGTCACACAAGCTGATTTCAAGAAGGCGAAGGAGAAGGTGATGTACAAGAAGAAGGAGGGGGTTCCTGAAGGCTTGTATATGTAAAGCTTGCAATTGTAGCGGGCCCTGTAGGTGAGTATCTTTGTGTGCGGAGTATGCAGACATGTGAAACCTAGGGCCGAGATGGCTGTGAAGCGTTTCTGCTTATTCCCTTCGTTTGGCTGCATTCTTTTAGGCAGTCAATGTTGAATGTTAGGATTACTTTCAGGGCATTTTTTGACAATGCACTGCACTAGTCAACAAGTAAATTTCCCAGATGGATGAGTATCCAGTTATGGCACACCCTTTGGTATTCTTACAGAACTACCAACAGCAACTTGAAAGTTTGGTGAATGCAATGCTGTCTTGGACACAGACGCAAGGAGTGCTTCTTTGGAAAGCTATTCTGCCCTTGGGGTAGGTCAATTGCAGAAACAAGAAAGAAATGGTTGCAATAAAGAAGAAGAGGGATGGTCGGTAAATACACCATCTGTTCATCATTGGTGAGTTACATGTGGGTTTTGAAATTTGTCAACTATTTGCAAGATTGAATCCATTGGAGGTTGCTTGAATTTTTTGTTGGGTGTGCTCAACATGTTTCATGTACATCTTGAGTTGTAATTGTTGCATATGAGCATGAAGTCATGGATTGTATACTCAATTGCTGGCACAATTTTGCATGTTTGTAATAAGTTGGGTTTATTGATAAGCACTATTAAGATATTGTGGCCAAATGCACTTCTGATAATATAGACCTTTGACAATCATCACCCTCATAACTAGTCCCCCAGTTGTTTATAAAAGGTTTTCTTAACTTGTGCAGTGGCTCAGTGTGCCCATGATCAACCAAAAAGACAGGCCTTCATCATTCCCCTCCTATGCATTGATTGTGAAGTTGTTACTGACCTGCAATACTGCAGGCAATTTGTCACTTGCATTGGAGATTACAACCGTTGAAACTATGAAGTGAAACCAATTAGGAAACCTAAACGACCCAATTTGGAGCATTATGAAGTCTATTCTTGTTTCAAGTGAAAAGTGATGAAAATATATGTTCATTAAATGTGATCAATTCCAAGGATTGATTTACAAATAGAAAAAAATAAAAACAAAAAGAAGTAAAGCTCACCAAATAAACCAGGAACAGTAAGGATTTTGAGGACACACACTATAGCCCATATTGCCAATCTCTGCTCAACTTTCATACATTGCTTCTTGCACATAGCAAATATATTGAGGTTCACGTTGCTTTGACACCCATTTGCTTGTCCATTGTACATTTTGGCATTCACTTCAATGGCTATCCAAACAAAACTCACATAAACATGCTAAACCCTTCACAAGTAGTGGAATGAGATTGTTAGTAGCACAGATTGAATGGATTTTCTTAGTCCCCTTGATAGGATCATAGATGAAGAGAGGTGAATCTCTATCCACATCCCCAACCTTCACATGTCAGAATGTTCTATGGAGAGGCTTCATCGAACTATAATATGATTCAAGTCTAGAGGACAACCATTCATGTAAAAATTGAATGACCTCTTCAACATTTTGTAGCTTTCTAGTTTGGGGATTGAGTTGCTCTATGTGCAAAAATTGTTTTATCACAACTCGTGCCTCGTCATGGGGTCCTTTCCCATGGCCATCACCAAACAAACTCCATAAATAACGTTTTGCAACCCCTAGTCAAATTTGGATACGGAAAAACAAAGTATCATGGCCTGTTACTCTTAAATTGAGATGTGCACTTGTCATTCAATACCCAATGCCATTGAGTTGAATATCCTATTTCCACCATATATTGCCAATGGAGTTTTAAACCATGTTGCACAAACTCAGAATCATGTTTATGATCATCTGAAATGTAAAAATGGTATTTAGTTAAATTTCTTGAGTTTTCATCATATAGATCAGGTGTACGATTGTGATGAAAATTGATAAGCAACAAAATAGAAATTTGGTAACTATGCCAATGCATATTGTGCACTTCATTTTGAACTTCAAAATTGTAGTTATCAACAAAATCAACCATAGACATAATTGTGTTGGCTAGGAAATATTTAATGCATTTTTTGAAATGCTATCTCCCCATTGTGCAACAAACTTGTGTTGAACAAAATGCTATAATTTAGGTTTTAGATAGTTTATGAACTCACTTGATGTTGTGGTCTTGTAAACCAAAGTCAACTTCTTCAGTGTTTGACCGTTCCTAACCATAATGGTTTCTAATGCAAAGCGGTGGCATTGGATGACATTTGAGTATGATCTTGTCATCTCCTTAGGATAGAAGGTTTATTTTTGCACTCCACACATTGGATAATTGCCAAACAAACATGCATGTTTTTGCCATTCTTCATATTCGCCTTTTGGACACACTACAGCCTCCCACAATTGAATGATACCCTTGTATACCACACATGATGCTTGACATTGTTGTCCATCATGGTCACATATATTTCCATAGTGATAGTCACAAAATTGAACATCATGAATTAAATTGTTTGTCTTCAATAGGTTCAATGCAAGCTTTAATTCATTTAGCTATATATGGTAGATGCAATAATAAGTATTCTTATCTTTTGGAAGCTTCACAAAGAATGGTTTCAGAGATTCAAATACCCTTTGACAAACAACTAATTTTGGATGGGCACTTTGAAATTTGTTATAAAATTTAAATTGTACATAGCACAATGCAATTGAAAGAGATTTTAAAATGAGATTTAATTGCTATTCCTAAAACATAATGTAATATGGACATGTGAATTGAATGTATTTATGGACCATCCATCTTAAGACCTTGAAAACCCAGGTTCTATAGTACCTTTGAACATGCAAGGACTTAGTTCAATGACCTACACTTCCAACTTTGAGCCCAAGGTTCAAGTTCAACAAATTTAAAAGTAAATACATACCTAAGTTTCCATTAAGAAATGAGTTGTTTTTTCATTGTATATGCTAGGCCCCAATATTTTTCTAATCACCTCACTTTTATTTGAGCTAATATGGGTTTCTTTTATCCACCATTGAATTATTACATTTCTTATAATAGACAAAAGGTTGTCAGTTCTTTTTTCTTTTCACTAAAAGCCTCCACATATGGGTACCATTATCATAGGTTAGAGACCATTGTACCATTGCTACAATAATGTTTTGGGGGTGTATACCAAGCACCTTTGGCATGTTGCTATACAATTAGTTGCCCTTCATTCATTGAAGTTGTTAAGATTGTGTGTTTAATAGCAAGTTTAACATTTGAATTTTAGCTCTTAGGTTTTTCTAGAGAAACATACATCCCTACTACTAATTCTTGAATAGTTATAATAAGCTTTTTAGGAGTAAATAATTTGGCAAATAAGATTGAAGGGTGGGGTTTGTAATAACCTTTTCCATAACCAATTTTTTGCTCTTTGGTCTTGGGCATTTGAACAATTCTATATGGATGCCTTGTGTAATTCTAAAAGCAAGCCTACTTTTATATCTTTCAACCATGATCTCTTTTGCAACCCCTTGGGTAGAGATGATGTCCTTTGGACATAATGCAATTACTCATTTTGCATCGCGAAATTTCTTCTATAACTTAACTTTCTATGCTACTCATCTCTTTTCCAATTGTTGTTTTGTCAACTTATTTGCAATGGGTTATGACTTCATGGTAGGATATCATTTCTATGCAACCAAATATTGAAATTGCATTAGGGATGGAACACATAGATAGAACATATGCATGACCTCTACTATTAATGGGTCAAAGTATGGTTGAGGTACCAAAAAGGATTATATGCTTTTATATCTAGTGAACCCCTTCATTAAAAATATGTTGTTGTAACATTCATATTGAAAGTATCATTTTTTTTAATGAAAAAATACATTACTAAGGTATTATTTATGCATAGCATGTCAAATTTGAACAAGTTTCAAAATTCCTACCAAGTTTTAGAAAAAAATCCAAAACTTTGTTTCTAAAGAAAAAAAAAGTTCAAAGACTCATAAGGAATGTTTAAACAATTTTTTTGGCCCAAGATCCTTACCACAAACACCTTAGGTATTAATGTACATAAAATGTATGAGTGTAACAAAAACCAATTGCCTTAAATTGCAATGTAAAACATTTCAAAAAATGAAATTTCTCCAAATTTTGGGCCGTTAATAAAATATGGCCCACATTAAATAAATTTTACTATTTTTATTTTCATAAGTGAAAACAATAGATATTCTAAATGCCTATATAAAATTTGGAACAAAATTATTTCTTTGACATGAAAAAAAGGGGAAATCTAAAACAACTCATAGGAAAAGTGAAAAAAAATGTGAATTTGAATCTTTAAGAGCAAGTCTTTGTGTTTCTAAGGGGGTACCCAAATCATGTTTTGACCTTAATCACATAACAACACATTTTGGGTTTTGTGATTAGCCTTTGTAACTACATATTAGTTAAGAAAGACATATGTAATTAATGACTAATGAGTTGCTAAACCCATGTCATTTCACCCATTTAGTCACAAGGGACGTTTAGTTGCAAAGCTTAGTCGTTTTAACAACTAGGAATTTTTATTTTTCTTATAATAATGAAATTCCATGTCATCATTAACCTTCGTATGACGTGTAAAATGCATGCCATCTCAATTTAATCATTTTATTCGACTAAGTGTTACAAAAGATGCCTTGATGGATGGATGACATGTGTTAAAAATCTACAAACATGTTATGTACATGACCAAAAGTCAACCTAATTTAGCCCATGTAGTTAGCATAGCCAAAAGTCAATTTAACATGGTACGTTTAGCCAAAAGTCAACCTTGTTTAACCTAGTTAAATTGGCTACCTATCTTAGTAACCTAGGTTACCTAACTTAAGCTAAGTGGCCTAAATTAAAAACAAACGTTAGATTCCTAACCCGAAAAACTTATATTAGATTATCTAACCTAAACTAAGTGGCATGGATATCATAGGTTGCAAGTGTGAGGACTTGAAAACCTTCACTTTGGGGTTCAAGTTTTCATCCATTGAACTACCACATTTTTTTATATTAATTATATTAACACAAAGTTATAAAGCTCAAAATATTTAACCTTTAATTAACCTTGGCCACCTTACTTATTACCTACCAACTTAGCTTAGACCTATTAGACCTCTTTAGGTTGATTTAAAATGAACTAGTTTGTCAACCTATACTATTTATTAACTTAACTTAGGTTAACTTAGGTATTTATAGGCTAAAAAAAAATTAATTTAGGATAATTATGTCTTTTTAATCAGATCATAGTCACATTTAGTTGCACAAACTTAAGGTGGTTACAAACTTGATAAATTTTTTTGTAATGAAACTACTTTAGGTTGACTTGGTAAAAAACCTAGAGCTAGGAATCTAAGCAAGCTTACCTAGGTTAATTTATTAATAAGGTAACTTATTCTAGGTATATTTAAACATACTAGAGGTAGTAAATTATATATATATGTCTAGTTAAATAACTTACAAGTTATGCGTTTATTACAAAGTAGGTTTTTTCTAAGTAGCTTATATACATAGGTTAATTTAATAGGTATGTTAAACTAATGTGTTAAGTAGTTAAAAAGTCAAAGAATTATGTGTCACCTTTTTCAAAATGACTATTAATATTGTAGTCATAATTACAAGTTAATAATAGATTGTTTAGTACACATACACATGCATGTGAATTCATGATTTCAAAAACCTCATGAGACACAAAAAATTATGGTGTCACAAAAAAACATGAATTGTCATGAAAATTTATGACACCTTGTTGCCAAATACCATGTCATCATCACATGGAAGATTGAGTCATTATTAGTTGCAAAGGACAACAATATTTTAATTAGTTAATAAATGAAATTAATTCACCAAATCAATCACATGAATCATGATGTTGACAAATAGGACCACATCATCTTGTTGGCAATAACATGCCATGTCATCATCTTTTGTGACTAAGTAGTTACAATTATAGTCCAAAACGATAGAAGTTGTTTTTTTGATTGGTCAATAAACTCATAATCTGTTGTTCTGTCACTTGTAATCATACCTCTTTTATCGAAACCTTCACTAACATTTTGGAATTTGTTTCTTGAAATGAATCTTGCATAAACAATAATTACATGTAGATTCATCCCCTTGCAAGTTTTTTTTTCCGAAATTAACAATAATTAATTGCACAATGCAAATACATATGCCAATATTCAGTGTATTAGAGTGTAAAAATTCCCATTTGCCAATTGAAAAAAATTTACATATGACAATAGATATGTGGCATGATCTAAAGATACATATGTAAATACTCTGTGACATGAATGTGTAAATTCTCCTGAGTATGACCAACTAATTGTAACAAACAATTACATACAACAACATTTCTATGGCATGATATTGAGTTTTCCAACCAATTTGTAAAACAACTAGTCCTTAAACTTCATATAGATAATTTAAGAACTTGTTAAGGAACATAGACATATAAATGACTAAAGTAATTAAAACATTTGTAGAATATGACTAGTTTGAATGAACTATTGCAAGATAATGTTATGGAAAAATTTTAGGGACTTTTCCTAGACAACATAGTTGGGACTATAAAAAAGTCCCGATTTTCAAGGACTTTGTTCATGCTTACAAGGACTACTTCAAGCCAACTACAATATATGTAGGGATTTTGTCTATGAATATACACATTATGCCAACTCAACTTCAATCTATAAGGACTCTATTCATGGTTATAGGGAGTACTTAAACCCAAATTGAATATGTAGAGACTTTGGTCACGATTGTAAGGACTATTGCAACCCAAATTGAATATGTAGGGACTTTGGTGATTATAGGGACTATTTCAACCCAAATTGAATATATAGGGACTTTGTTCATGTTTATAGGGATTATTTCAACCCAACCTCAATCTATAAGCATTACATTCATGATTATAAGGACTACTTCAATTCAATTGCAATCTATTTAGGGACTGTTCATGATTATAGGGACTACTTCAACCCCATGAATAGAATATAAGAATTTCATTATACAATTTGACCACTCTAAATGGATTATTTTAGGACTTTTAATGTATACATTAATTCCAAATGAATTCTATTCACAATAGTCTAAATAGCCAAAGTCCCTACACTAATCTACACATCAAATCAAACCAATCACCAAAATTGTATCACATTAAAAATAAATGAATAAAGTGGTATTTAAAATCAAGTAGCACACACATGTATGTTCCCCTAAAACAAAAATTGCTGATCCAATGTCCTTAGTAATGATTGTATATATAAATTGTAGTTTCAACAAGCTGCAATATCATCTTGGATACATTTGCATACTCAATACATGAATGCAGTTCAACTTTGCAAAAATCCCCATTATTGCCAAATTGACACCCGCACATAATCATAATTTGTAACAATTGTGAGGTTACATTTGATTGCAATTAAACATTGAGGACATGTACATTTTGGATGTATGAATTACATGTGCTTGAACGATCCTTCATGACTATAAGATGACTACAAATTTATCCATAGAATCTAGTATTTCTTGAATGATCAAATTTCATTAACTTAATGTAGGCCAAATGTTTTGCCAAATTTTGAACAACATGCAAATTATTTCAACATAAACACAATATTGATTAAGATGGTTGTAAAACCTTACCTTGCACATATATATATTCCTTTAGAGAATAAATTAATGATTCCCTATGTTTCTAGTAACCATAACAAATAAATTGCAAATGAACAATTTTGGAATATCATTTTGAATACACCTACATAGTCAATATATGATTGCATCAACAATGCAAATTAATCCCTACAAAGCTTAAATTGACACAAACACACAACATGAATATAAAATAGCAATTTATGAAGGTTGATACAACTCATAGTAAGTATTCTAGTTTGACCAATAAAGTCCTACTTGTACCCAAACATTTGGCAAAAAGTTGGAACTATCCATTTGTAATTGAACATTGAGGACCTACATTTTGGATTTTGAATTATATGCCTTTGAATGATCCCCATGACTACGAGGTATGTGCTACAAAATGGGGTATCCATTGTACATGCAAAATTTAAAGGTTTTCAAAAACATTGGTCATATTTCATTGACTTATAGGGCCAAATGTTCTTCCATTAAAAAACATGCAAGGAACATAAACATAGATGAATCAAGGTTAAAAGTCGAAACCTTACCTACAAATGCTTGCAGTGCATATGTTCCCTTTGAGCACAAACTCCTACTAAAATCTCCAATAATCATTGATCCAATCTAAGAATTGTAGTTAGCTTTGCAATGAAATAATTCCATATGTAATAACCTAATGAATGTATTAAGATTTTGCAAGAAACTCCATCATTGCCAACTTTACTCAAATGATTAAAAAAAGCAAACAACATGGCTTTTTTATTCAAAGCTTATAGATTTGTAAGGCTTTCAAGATGGAACATGTGGGAAAGTAGACATTGTGGAAAATGCTAGAATTATTAAGGTTTATAGACCTTGTAGAATGGTGTTGAAAGGGTAACCTATATTGAAGTTCAAGTCTCAAGAGATCACATATCCAAAAATAAAGTTTGGATGTAGTGATCATAAAACTAACAAGAAAATGAATAATCAAATGGTTTAAAGCATTGGACAAGACATCATAGGTCATGCTTTTATACGTGTCAATAACAATGTTTTTTTAGCTACATACCTTCTATGTTTTTGTCTAAAAAAAACACATTGTTCATGCAATAGCCATTTTTCCAAGGGTAAAAACACACTACGATGAATTTATTTAGATGTTAGAAAGGAATTTTTTTTTGGGTTAGATACATATTATTGATAAAACCCATATGCAAGTTGAGAATTCCAACAAAAATGGATTCAAATAAGTGAAACTAACTTCTTTCTCCTTCTAAGTTTCAAATTAATACACTAATAACATTAATATTCAATGAAAGATGGACTTTCTAATATAGGTAATTCCTCGATCATATTCCATAAAAAAATGTGTTATGGACACATTGCTTATAGGAAAATTGAAGATTTTTTCCACAAATTTAAGACATGTTATACTTTCAAAGGTTATGACGCTAAGGATTCAAGTTTTTGGAAAACTAAAGTATATGATGGACTGTATAATTGCTTATTATGTGTAGTAATAGTCCAATTTTTTTCAAAGTCCATCACATATTCAAAAGAATTTTTTTCATGACCAACATTAAATGGAACCTATGTTTAAAAAGGTTGAAACTAAAGCATCATAAACTTAGACATGGAAAAATATGCCAACTTTAATATCATTTCAATGTTTTTTTTTGTTTTTGTCCAATTTTTTGTGTTAAAAAATACATTAGAAAATTTCCCAAAATGGATTTTGCAATTGCAGTTTTTGGTGAAAACAAATAAACTTATTACTAGAAATGCATTTGTGAGACCACAAGAAGAACTTATCGACCACTTTTGGAGGAAACCTTTTTGTTGAGGAGTTGCCACATGAGCAAAACCAATTGATGAGCTACAATTTTTTTGTCCAATTCAAATTAAAAGGAATATTATTTGTCACCATGTTTTATGAACACAATAATTAGATGTATGTGAGTAATTCATGCTTTTAAGAAATCCTTGCAAAAGCAATTAAATGACCTCAAAACAAAAATTGGAATTTCTTCAAAATAAATAAATTTCTTTCGTTGTAAATCACAAGTTTTCAGAACATCTAAAATTGTTCTTAAAAGGAAAGATATGGTGGCCCTTTAACCTAGGTGGTAGTTTGTAATACTAAAACAATGATAAAATTCTTACCAATGATAAAATTTTGTCTTTAGTATCAACCTATTCCAACAAGCAATGTTTTGACCTTCCTCACTGTGTGTTGCAAGAGTGTTTATGTCTTCAAAATTTCTAGCTTGAGTTTGTCACTCAAAACAAGAACATGTTGAAAACATGACAAAATGCAAAAGATGGGTTCATGGTAGTCATTTCCTTGCCCATGATAGATGAGTGGCACATCTAGTGAGCTTTGTAAGAACCCTAAGATTTAATACAACAATAATGTTGTGAGAAAAGAACATGTCCTACATCCCATGCCAACTAATTCAAATTGTTTAATATTTGGGTGTTAATGAACCCTACACCCATCTACAGGGTGACATTGGCTAATAGATCATCATATTAGGTACTCTTAATTAAATAAAAGGACTTTTCATGGTTTTTGATGTTAGAACTAAATGTGTAAAGGCAATTTTTACACTTTTCTAAAAGATAATTCAAGGAAATCATCAATTTTCATGTTCATATGGACTATTCTACATATTGCATTTTTTGAGACTTTGAAAAGTCCATATCAAAACTTTGGAAAATGAATTTTTACACATCCTATTGATCTTTATTATTCTTAACGTGAATTATCCCATAATCCAAAATCTCAAATACATAGGACTAATACATTGCAAGATAAAAGTTCTTATGTATGAGTTTTACACAACATTACAAAATTTGTTTTCAAATTCAAAAGTCTTTTATTCAATGATATTTACCATGTTGATGTTTACATTTTTAGATTGCTGATTCTATTAACATTATATATGTGAGTCCTTTGTAAAATATAATTTAATAAATTACATTTGGCATTAAAGTCTTGAAAAAATGTAGGAAAAATCATAAGTGTGACACTTGAAAAGGGACACTATAACATGTTTTCACCCTTCATTCCCAAAATTATTGAATCCCTTGAGGTGGCTTGAGTCCATGCATCCACATTCCATGGCTTGTGATGTTGATGGTCATCCAAGCTTCAAAGAGATATCCTTTGTAGGCCAAAAACAATTGATACCCACCAACAACCCACAATAACTTGCTTTTCAACTTGGGCAAAATTGATTTTTTTGTGCCATGGATTCAAACACCATTGATGGTGAAATAATAATGTAATATTCAAATCCAATCTACACTTTTTTGATCTCAAACGTGGAATCCCATAAATCAACATTATCTCCAACATTCAAGTTTCGAGCCATTACTTAAGGAATGTAATTGCATTGACGTGGAAAAACCCTATGATTGGAAATCTCACTTGAAACAACAACTTAATCAATGAACATACATGTTTAAAACATCCATTATGGTAATTCATTCCTTTTTACAATGCTTACTTCTTTCCCAATGTTCCATGTCAATGGGTTGAAATTGAAGAAACCCAACCACTAGGACCTCATCCATTGCTCTTGTAATGCCTTCTCTTGCAAAGAATTGAACCACTTGGTGGCCACTAGGTGCAATCCAATATATCATTCATAGATTATACTATAAAATACAAAAATTGTTTCAATTTTTCTTTTAATTATAGGTTCAAAATAAACATTTTACATGGTGACCAACATATAATTTCTTTCTTTCCAATGTGTTGCGCTCTTCGAAAGTATTAACTACCTAAGCTACAGATGAAGTTTTTTGACCAATAGTTACATCAACGCATATAACATTTTGACCTTTTTGATTCAAAATAATATCTGTAGCTACCATTTTTTTACCAGTTTGTTGATCTCCAATAATTAATTCTTGTTGACCATGTCCAATAGGAATCATAGAATCAATAGCAATAAACCTTGTTTGCATAGGTCTCGAAATAATACTAGGAGTTGAAGATTCAATCAATTTGAATTCCAAAGCTGGGATTTGACCCTTACCATTAATAGGTTGAACCAAGGCATTTACAACACAACCCAAATAAGCATCATTTATTGGTATCTAAGCAATTTTACCTGTTGCTTTTATAGAGTTACCATCTAAATGGTCAAGCCATCACCCATTAAAACAGCTCCAACAAAATTTGAAAATATTTTATTGCGATGTTTACATTCAACACTAATATGTTAGGTTACAATCATATAAATTTCAATTATTGTATTAAAAAACTTATTAGATTATGAAATTCTTTCAAAAAAAATTATTTTTTAAATCAATATTGAAAATGATTTTAGAATATAGTTTTCCATCTAGAAACTTCGAGGAGTTGTAGTTCATCAATCCAATAATGACCACCATGTGAATGTTCTTTCACATCAACATTGTATGAAGAATCATTTTCTGCCACTAGATGATTTTTCATTATTTGGATTGAAGGTCAACAAACCACTTGGTCAACGCTTGCAGAAAAGGAGATTAAAAAACAACAAAAACAAGAAAACCAAATGGGCTAATGAGAAGCTCCCCACTTACAAGACTTCATATAAAATCATTTGGAATATTCCAAATGCAAAAATTCCAAAAGTCTTAACAATTTCCAGCATACCAAGGGAGGGCATTAGAACTTTCTAACAAAGGGAAAAAAACAATCTAATACAAAAGGAAGGTTTAGAGTGGAAGAAAGATCCATATGAGGAAAAACAAAAACACAGATGATAAGATCTCTACTTAGGAAGACAACATTGCATGAGAGAAAATACAAGATTTTTGTCTTTAATGAAAAGGCTCAAAATTTTAGGAAGTTGAATAGCATGGCCAAAAAGAATACCCAAAATACATGGACAAAAAGCAAACATAGACATAAGCATACTAACCAAATTCTTTGTTTTAAACATAGAGAAAAAGACCAAAAAGAACTTATCTTGCAAGAGGAAAAAAGAAAGAAAAAAAAATCTTTTTTAATCTTTATAGTAAATCATTTTTGAGGAGAATGGTTTGGGTTACAAATAGAAGGCCTAGGTTAGATTTCAAAAACCCACATGGTGGACATGAGGTTGTTTTTCAATAAAAATAAAAAAATGAAATATTTTGAAAGTATAAAATGAATTGGTTGAAAATCAACATAATCATTATAGGTTTCACTTTGAATTAGGTTTTTTTTTTGTAGAATATTTCATTGTTATGAAATTTGAAAATGAATTGTGACGTTATCAATAGGTTTTCAAAAGATCTCCCAATTTTTTTGCTGAAAAAATATAGAAAAAATTTGAATTTATTATGTAGTTAGCCATTGCAATCCTATATGTGATCATAACAATAGTTAAAAAATAGTAGGATTCAAAAAACTTCTAGCTTCCAATGTGTTTTGTAGCTAAACTACATTAAATTCTCTTATGGATGATTACCATTGTAACATTATTTTTAAAAAAAAAACATTGTGAGTCTAAATAAGTTGAGTACTCATGTGATTATGGAAAAATATATAATTTCAAATAATGAAATACATTAATTTTTGGGTGAAAAAAATTATTTATTGTGTCAATGTGGTTTTTGTGGTTCGAATAAAATGTTAGAAGGCCATTTGTTGGCCACCATGTGGTTTTTAAAGCCAAATTAAGGTATCATAATGCCACTAGGTGGCTAGCAAGTGGTTTCTTATGCTTGAAGTACATTTCAAACAATCACTTGGTGACAACCAAGTGGGTTTTCAATTAAAACAACAAAACAAATGGTGGATGCTATAAAATCAACATAATCAGTATAGGTTACACTTTGAAGCATTGTTTTTTTTATGTAGAATTTCGAACTATTGCAACATTTCAAGAAAAAGGTATGACCATTTACATGAATTAAAAAAAACATTCAATATTTTGCCAAAAAGGAAGGGAATACAAGTCAAATTCACATTAAGATTTTGTGATCTTACATGATCTACATATGGCTAAAGATTAAAATGATTACAAAAACATTTAGCTCGTGGTAGCCAAACTTGGCCAAATTCTCTTCAAAATGGTTGCTCTTGTGGCTACATGATCAACAAATTGAAAAAAATAATTGTGGGTTTAAATAAGTTGAGTATTCATGTGATCATGGAATATTATATAATTTTAAAATAATGAGAATTAAGGTTTTGGGATGAAATATTTATTTGTTAAATGTCAATGTGGTTTTTAAAGCTTGAGTTAGATGTTAAAAGACCACTTGATGGTCACCAAGTAGTTTCGTAGGCCAAAGTTAGATGTTAAAAGACCATTTGGTGGCCACCAAATATCTTTTTAAGTTTGAGTTGGATGTCAAAAGACCACATGTGGCCACCAAGTGGTTTCATAAACAAGATTTAAATGTCAAAAAATCACTTGGTACCAAATGTTGTTTTAGGTGTGAGTTACATTTCAAAAGACCTTTCGGTGGCCACCGAATGGTGTTTAAGGTGTGAGTTACATTCCAAATGACAACTTGGTGACCATTAGATGGTTTTTATAAGCATGTGTTAGATGTTAATCAACCACTTGGTGGCAATTAGGTTGTTTCATAGGTGGGAGCAACGTTTTATTTTGGTGAAAATTTTCACCAAAATGTGAACAAAAAATAGGGGATGCAAATTGCAAACATGGATTTTTAAAAAAAAAACTGGGTCCATTAACCAAATTTTAGGCCATAGTAGCCATTACTTCATCTTAAATTTCTTGGTGCCACCTCAACCATAGATGGCTAGAAATGGAGGTGCCAAATCCATCTTGGGCCTATTTTGAAAGACCCAAATTAGTCAAAAATAAAATCAGCAAGTGAACAAGAAACCATTTATGCCTCCATCAAAATTACATAAGAAGCCACTTAGGCATATTAGAAGGTAGTCATGTTGCCACTCATGGACATTTTATAATTAAAAAAAAAACCTTGGGCAAGAATTAGATGTCAAAAGACCACCCAATGTTCACCAAGTGGTGTCCTAGGTATGAATTACAGTTCAAAAGACGACATGATGGCCATCAAGTGGTGTTTTAGGCTTGAATTAAATGCCAGAAGACCACCTAGTGGCCATTAGGTGGGGTTTTAAGTGTGATTTATAATTCAAAAACCCACTAGGTGGTGTTTAGGCTTGAGTTAAATGTTAGAAGACCACTTAGTGGCCACCATGTGGGTTTTAGGTGTGAATTACAATTCAAAATACCACGTCATGATCACTAGGTGGTGTTTTAGACTTGAGTTAAATGCCAAAAAATCACTTAATAGCCACCATATGATGTTTCAAGTGTGAGTTACAATTCAAAAGATCACTTGGTGATCACTAGGTAGTGTTTTAAGATTAAGTTAAATGTGAAAAAACCACTTGGTGGCCACCAAGTGGTGTCTTTGGTGTGAATTACATTTCAAAAGACCACCTAGAAACCATCAAGCAATGTTTTAAGCTTGAGTTAGACATCAAAAGGCCATTTAGTGGCCACCAAGTGGTTTTTTAGGTTAGAGTTAAATGCCAAAAGACCACATGGTGGCCACCAAGTGGTTTTTTAATCAAAATGGAAAAACAAACTTTTGAATTAAATATGAATGACACAAGAATTAGTTGTAGCATTTACTTTTCCATGCTTTAACTTTTTCAATTAACAAAATGATTCCTTAAGTTTGTTGGATTCAATGTTATTTGTACCATTCATTGATGCAACCTACTTTTTAAAGTTTACATGGATGGTAGTGGTTCCATTTTTAATAAGAATATTGTTAGTACATATCACTTTTAATTTGGTTACGGAGTGGAGATCATGTTGTAAATGTAAAAAAATGTTCAATTTTGTAATTGGTAGAAGGTGTGGCCTCATAATTGTATATGAACTTGGGTATTGGGACAAATTTATGAAAATTTTAGAGTTGAATTTGAAGAAGAGTTTTGTTAAATTTGTTTAGTCCATAATTATGGGATCGAAAATGTCAACTAATTGATTACTACTAGCACATGTGAATG
>Ga0209611_10006916_pt1 | contig 18361 bp, 6 predicted proteins | sample S1TSphgellanicum_3_FD_187693 | JGI IMG/M metagenome (GOLD analysis project Ga0209611, IMG submission 187693) | Host-associated microbial communities from peat moss isolated from Minnesota, USA - S1T2_Fc - Sphagnum magellanicum MG (SPAdes) (version 2) | ecosystem: Host-associated > Plants > Peat... | reverse complement strand
AAGGCTCATAAATTAAAATGATGTTAAAATTGTGTGTTGTATTTGTACAAGGACCTCTTTAATAGTCTAACATTTAATCTAGACTATTAAAAATTAATAGTTTTTAATTTTTGAAGCACATTTTTAAACTTGTAACCTTGATTTTTGTGTTTAGAAAATAGAATGAAGTAGCATAAAAATATATTTAAGCATTGTTCAAGCATTGTGTTTTTACACTATCATTGTAATGCCACATGGTGAGCAATAAGATGTCAATGATTCCTTTTAACATGAGCATGAATAGACTTTGAAGATCTGGCCAAGTAATCGTATGAAAATGCAATTCAATCTTCCCAGGATGTCCTTCCTCCTTGGCAAAAGGGAGTGTCGATTATAAGGACTCACCTTCAAGTTACATGATAGCTAAACATTGTTGAAGAATCTAATTATCACAAGGCTGATCAAACCAAGATTCATCTTTGTAACCCTAGTCAAACAAAGTGGTTTTCAAAGGTGTTAATAGGAACCATAAGGGATTGCTTTTGAAAAACTAAAGCCCCATCCATGCAACCATCAAGTTGGACATGTCAATTGTCAAAAATGAAATTGCATATCACATAGATCACACAATAATAGTCAACTCTCTAGGAAACAAAATAGTTGAACTTCACATTGCAAAATAGATGTTGGAAGGGGTTTTTATTTTATATCTTCACCAAGCACACAATCCACCAAATGAATTCTCATGTTGTACCCCCCAAAGTTTCAATGATGCACTATGATTTTCCACATGGACACCCATATTTGATTTCGATACCCCTAAAGATCTAGGACTACCCATGTGGATCATTCTTCACTACATGCCATTGGAGTAGTGACCAATAAAAGTTGTAATGGCAATTCAAATTGATGTAGTTCTTGGTTATGATGCCTCCAATGCATCTAGGTAGGATCCCAAGTTGTACATCACCTTAAATCCTAGAAAATGATGTATAGTTGAAGTTTGCATTGAAAGCATGGGAGAAGATGTTAAGGTGCAAGTTTGTATTGATTATACTTAATTCCCAATTTGATATAGATTTTATAGTAGCCTTGATCACATGGTTCATGATTATGGTCACACTAGGGCAAGAGAGATGTCAAAGGTGGCTAGTCATTACTATAGACACCCAGACATTTACAACCACAAAAACGCCAAGCCAAAATTGCTACTATTTTGGCAAAGGTCCCTACAAAGACAATGAAAAGTATAGTAAGGGTGTAAGCAAACTCAAGATACCAAACATCCATATCTATAAAGACCAAACAACACATAATATGAGGTTTGCTCTTAAGCATCATCATGCACCAACAATGTTCAATATAAAAAAATTGAAAGAAAACCATCCATTCAATTCACTTGGAAGTACACATCCCTAAATAAAAATGGAAGAAACATCACCTTGCAAAAGTTGAAACATTAATGCAACACCAAGACCAAGAAACAAGAAACTTTGTAAGGCCTAAATTAATTAATCGTTGTTCAACCATCTTTGATTAACAAGCTAGAATGTTCACTAATGAAAATCAATGGGTTTTAAAAAGGAATAGTTGAAATTGGAGATTTTAATGGTGGCAAATAAAGAAGGGAAGTAATTCTTGATTCACAAATGTAGCCAAGATACCCCACATCATCATCCATATTAAGAAATGTGCACTATAAATATAAGAATGAAAAAAACAACAAACAAATAATCTTTCATATTATTTTTTAAGAAACAATAAAGGCACAAACCCAAGAATATCTAATCTCTACAACACAAGTAGTCATCCCAATGATAGTTACAAAGACAATTAGGCTTCAAATCCTTTAGGTCATAGGTTTGTTAAAATATGGTGAGTAGATTAAGGATGCAACTAGTATGCAACCAATAAAACAACTTGCAAAATTACTAGACAAGTCTACCAGCAAGTCAACCTTCACCCATTACATGAAATCCAGGTAATAAAAATCAAATCCTCAAGGATTTTAATAGCAAACTAAAGGAAGGCTTTGATCTAGAGATGACCACAAAAGATAAATATATTATAAAAGATGACACATGATTTTATATATATATATATAATATAAAATGTTACATCTAGGAACCTTCATTACAGCAATATGTGTTCAAGTTCACTAGATTTTGAGTGAAATTGAACAAATTTACCATGGTGAAAGTGTTCAATCCTTTAGTAAACAAGGACCAATTGTTATAGACAAATGAATTCATTAATAATTAAATCATCAATAATAAATTCATTAATAGTTGATTATAAACCTAAGTTAATTAGCACTTAGAAACCTTCTTAAGTCTATCTAACTTAAGATAAGAACCTAACCCACCAATTTAAGGTGCAAGTGTGAAGGTTTTGAACCCTTCGCATTCTCTCACCTCCATGTTTAATGAACGAATGTTTAACCATTGAAACATTATTTAAATGAATAATATTTTTTTGTCATCTCATATTATTGTGTACTTTTTTTTTTACTTTAGGCAATTCTTATCTATTTTTTATTATTTTACCATAAGCTATTATAAGTTATACTATCATAAGCTATTGTTGGTTATTTTACATTATTTTAGCATAGGTTATTATTGGTTACTTTATTATAAATATTGTTGGTTATTTCAAATTGTTTTACCATATGTTATTATTGGTTATTTTACTAAAGGTTATTGTTGGTTTTTTTTTGTTATTTTAGGCTATTTTATCATAATCTATTTTTAGTTATTCGATCATAGGCTATTATAAGTTATTCTAGGTTAGTTATCATAAGTTAATCTTGACAATTGTTGGTTGTTCTATCATAGGCTATTATTGGCTATTTCTTTGTAAGCTATTATTGGTTATTTTATCATAAAATATTATTTGTTATTTTTATTGTAAGTTATTGCTGGTTATTTTGTGTTATTTTACCCTAAATTATTATTGGTTATTCAATCATAGGTTATTGTTGACTATTATAAGTTATTTTATCCTAAGTTATTTTTTGTTATTTTATCATTACCTATTGTTAAATATTTTACATTATTTTACCCTAAGTTGCTTTTTACTATTTTAGGTTGTTTTACTAATGCTATTATTGGTTATTTTAAATTATTCTACCTTGGGTTATTCCACCTTAAATCATTATATGTATTTTTTAAATATGTTATTTTACCTTTTTTATTATACCTTAGGATAAAATAGCCTATAATAACATTGAATAGAATGACCTTGAATTAGTTTAAAGTATAACTTTAAATAACATATAATAGCTTAAAGTAAAATAATCCAAGGTATAAACTAGGGTTAGTTAAATAGTTTAGTTTAAAATAACCTAAAATAGAAAGCCTATAATAAGTTTGGATATAACCTATGATACATTAAGGTTGAATAACATGTAATAGTTTAAAGTGATCTAGGGTACAACTTATAACAACCTAAAGTAGCCTAAAATAACATACGGTATAACCTATATTAGCTTAAGGTATTTTTTAAAATAATAATAATAAATTTTTTTACCATAATAAATTATAATAATGAATTATGTCAACTAGTAGTGAAACATGATGTTTACATAATGATCCTTTAGTGAAATAACTTTAACCATGGTGAAATCACTAAAGTGCAATGAATGTATTTTATTTTAAGGTCCCATGGTGATTTAGGCCAGTGAACTACACCATATTTTTGTATTAATGCATCTTTTTGTTAATAAAAAAATTAACCTATGCAACGCCAAAACAATTGCCAAGGCCATCAAATTCCATCCCTAGTGAAAGTAGAACCAAATGTTCAAATCAATCATTTTATGATGTGTGGGGTTTCAAAAAGAACGTCCTAGGAATTCAAGATGAAAGGTTTAGGAAAAAATCACCTCTTCAACCAAATGTGGATTCATGAAATTAAATCTTTTATCCACAAACTTACACTGCATGTGGACATTGTTCTTTTGCAACACAAGCTTAAAAGAGGCAATTTAGGTAAAAGGCTTTGAAAAGGGCAACTTGCGAGTTCACAAAGGTTTCTTGTGGGTACTGGAACCACCATAATGATCAAAGGGCTAGTCAAAAAGGGATCTACATCCTCACGGATAGCAAGTAAGCCAACCTAACTAGTAGTGCATTATCGCATTGGTTTTAACAACAAAGCTTAATGGTTGCAACCTAAAGGCTTATCCTAGAAGAAATATTATCATTTTAAACATCTATGCACCCAACAAATCCCCTAACCACTATCAATTATGGGTTCACTTCAAAGAAGTTTTACCAAATGACTAAAAATGGTTGTTATGTGAAGACTTCAACACAATGGAAGGACCACCTAATAAATCAAATGCATGTGGATTAAGCTTGTTGCCTAAATTTTAGAAAAAATGGCATGGGAAGCATTAAAAAAATCTTAAACATTGAAGAGCCTACATGTTCAATGAGAAACCTAAAATTCTCATGGGTTAACCCAAGAAAAGGTTTAAACATTGCTTAACACATTTAAATTAAACATAGTTAAGTGTTACGCATGAAACCAAAACCACTTTCAAAGATTGTAGGTACTTGATTAGAAGGGATGATGCATGCAAAATCTAACTATTAAAATGGTATTATGCCATCCATTACAAAGGTCATATTGGGAAATGAATACAAGGTTTTTTTATCAAATAGATGATCAAATCCCCCAAATATGGCAAGAAGGTAGTAAAAATGTACCTTTTTTTGTAAATCTACACATAATGATTAGATTTATAGAAAATTGTACAACAAAAAGGTGACAAAATTCAAGAAGGTTAAAGAATCAACAAAATAAGAACTTGAACAAACATAGGTTATATTACATGTTAGCAATGCATAGGACATACACTTGCAACAAGTTATGGATAATGTCAATGACCAAGTGAAATTAATGGATGATATAAAGATAAAAGGCATTTACATGTGCTTTAAAATGGACAAGGGAACTTGGTGTTTGCATGAAAATTCTTATGGTGTGCCACAAAGGACGAAAAGGGCCTAGTTTTTACAACAATCCTTTTTTCCTTTATATTTTGATCCCCATCAAAACTAATGACTCAAAAAGTATTAATTTCATAAATACCATAATTTAGACCACTACAATTTAAAATTCCATCATAATCATCCAGAAAATGTGTCTTTACATGGTAGAAAAAACTAAGTAAAAAATAGAAAAAAAAGATAACGTTATGTTATGATTTTAGTCACCTTAAAGAATTTGGACCCATTTAAAAGAGTTTTTCAAGGGTGTGGATGCAAAAAACAGATGCAAGCAACCATCACCCAACTTAAGAAACCAAATGGAGGTATGTCAAGACCTCATTGCCCATAAAGGTTATGAATGAACAAGTTAATTTCTATGATTAATTAAGGTTTAGATGGTATCCTAGTAACTCCTTATTAATGGTAGGTGAAGGCATTATAACTTTTTAATTACCTAGGTAGTGAAACTATTAAATTTGGCTAGTTTTAGAGGACTTGGTGGCAACTAACATGCCACTCATCTTTTATCAATTTAGAGGATAAAACTTGTAGTGAATTGGACCATATTTCTAGTTAGGTTTTAGAAGGTGGTAGGTAGAAAATCAACCAACTAGTATTCATTAGTTAGTTGGCTAACTAGTTACCACTAGAAAAAGGCTTATTTGGGGAGTTTAACTAATTTGTAAAAAAGGGAAGGTGAGAAGACTATGATATTTAAAGGAGGGGAAACGTATAGATTATTACATACCTTATATTATAGTTAAATTAATTATTTGAATAAAATGTACCCTATTTTTAAATTGATAAACTTATAATTTTTACCCAACAACCAATATATGGCACCCTATATTTTTACTCACATATTTTTCACTTTTTTTTACTAATGCCCCCCCCCCCGACGGGTGATGTGGCATGGTTATTTCTGATTAGGTTTATGACTAAGAAGTGTAATCGCATGAGGTGTTTCATAGTCAACTATAATGTATCCATGTGAATTATGGTAATAATCTATTCAACAATCCTAGGCTAAGCTATAATAAACAACTTAACATAGGCTAGGTAGGTAGGCTTAGGATAAGTAGGTGGGTACATGTAGGTTATAAATTTAGATAGGTAGATAGGTAGGTTTAGGATAGGTAAATGGGTTTAGGACAGGTAAGTGGGTGTAGGTTATTGGTTTAGGTAGGTAGGTTAGGTTAGGATATGTAAATTGATGTAAATTATAAGCTTAGGTAGGTAGGATCCTAAACTTTTTTTGTTCATGGTCACAAACCTTCTTGATTGGTTCATCCCAAATGGCATTTACACTTTGAACATTTATAATGCATACCATGAATAGTCCTTTCTTTTACATGTAATTATATATTTTATAAAATTCAATTTGTAGACAAAGAATATGGGATAAATTTTAATGAAAGAAAAACACTACAACATTATGTAACACTATCACATCCTTTGTCTCATGCACAAAAACATTGTAACATATCAACACAATAAACTACTTATTATTTAACAAATCTACATGTTATTTGTATTATCTATCTTATTTATTACCTATTACCTAACGTACTTAATTCATTAATTGATTTTCTACCAAATAGGCTATTATCAACCTTTTTTGGTTATTTTCAATTATTTTAAGCTATAATAGGCTATTCCTCAACCATTATTTTTGACTATTTTAAACTATTCCACCTTATGCCATTTTTGACTATTTTAAGTTATTCCACCTTAAGTTATTTAAAATTATTCTACCTTAAAATATTCCCATTATTTTAAGTTATTTCACCTTATGTTATTTTAAGTTATTTTACTTTAAATTATTTTCTATTATTTTAGGTTATTCCACCCTAAGCTATTTTAGGTTATTTACTTTAGGCCACCTTAAAATAATCTAGGATATTTCACCCTAAGTATTTATATTTATTTTATTTTGTTCCAACTTAAGTTTAGTTTTGGTTATTTTTAATTATTTTAGGTTATTCCACCTTAAAATATTTTTGATTATTTTAAGTTATTTTAACCTAGGTTGTTATATTTTGGAAACAACACTAAATCTACAAAAAACTAAAGTGCACAAATTGTAATGTGTAAAAATCTTATATGTAAATAACTATTACATTGAAATGATGTTTCACTTTAAATAATTCAAAACACAAATTTAAACCATTAAATTTAGCAATCGCATTTTCTTGGGAAAAAAACATTCACATGCCCTACACATGATCTATTCAACCCTATTATGTTGAAAATTGAAAATGGTGGTTCTTTTTTACCCTTTCCATTAGTTCTTTGAAATTTTCACAAACATATTAAACTTTATTATACATTTAATTATTTGTTCACTTAAGATAGCTAAGAAAAAAACTAAAACCACTAAATCTAGTTATTTCATTAACCATAACATATTTTCTTCACACTTAAACACATGTACATTTGCAATTATAATCTATAGTCACAATTCGAGTTGAATAAGAAACCACATTATGGTGTCTAGTCACCTATGAATCACATTACTAGTTGCACAAACAATTAAATTTTCATCTTTCATTGGATGGCACTAGTTGTTGAATGATATGACTACATTTTTCACTTTTGTTCAAACTAACAATAGTCACAAGTCATAGTTATAAGTCATAGTCATATAAGCAACTCAAACCATTTTGTAGTTGCATATGCGACGTCAAGTAATTTTCAGATGGTGCCACGAAAGATAGTCACATCGGCAATCACAAAATGGTTCATTTGGACAAGTCACAAACACATGGGTTGGTATGGACATGATTTCTTATAATGTTTTTATGTTGAAACTTCTATCTCCATGTATTTTTTTTAAAAAATTCCATTTCTTTCCATTGGACCTTGTTTTCCCAACAAGTTCTTTTGGTTGTCGATATTTGAGGGCCCTAGAAGGCGATATTAACAAAGGTCATTGAAGATTTGAATAAAGAGTTGACAACACTAATTACTACATCAAAACTCTATAGAGTTGTGCCTAGAAGGCTATGGCAAAAGGTAAAGCACTGAGACCAAATTGAATTGTAGGGTATTTTTCCATATGGTTCTAGCAAATCATAGCAAAACTACCTCAACATTATTATAAACTCCATAGAAAAATTATTCTTAAGGGGAGTTAATCATGATTGATATGAGATGTTCAAAGTTGGTGACAAAAAAAACTTGGGAAATTGGTGTCCCGTATCTTTCTTCAAAACATGGCTTATAAAATTTATGCAAAAGTTCTCTAGCTTTGTTTGCACAACCAATGTTCATGAATGTCATAGATAGTAGTCAAACTACCTTTTTAACTTTAATTTATATCCTAAATAATGTGTTGTTTACTCATGAAACATCATCAATTGGGGGAAGCTTTCCAAGTAGACTTCACAATGGCATTTTATGAAGTATAATGGGATTTTTTATCCCTTACAATGGAAAAATTTAAATTCATGACTGAAAATTTCGTTATATGGTTAATTTATTTTTCCAAGAAGCTAATTCTACCATATATTTCAATTGTAAAATCTTGCCATCATTTCAAATAAGGAAGGGAGTGAGGCATGGTTGCCCATTTACCCCCCTACCTTTTTCTAATAATACAAGAAGGTTATAATTCATGATCAAACAAGCTATGGCTAATGGAGAAATAAAAGGGATTGTGATGTTCAGGGCAAGAAAAAAAAATCCCAATTCATAATGATCTACCAAACTATTGCTACTAGGGGACAAAGTTAATGTTGATAGATAATGAACTAGTTCAATTGTTTCTTACAAATCTTAGGATTGGAATTCAATTTGACAAAAATTATGGCCTATTAGCATAAAATTAGACATTTTATACCTAAGTAGTTGTTTAAAAACATAGGTGGAAATGGGCTATGGAGCTATTGGATATGGCGTTTAACCTAGAGGTCAAGGATGTGGACTCCTTCCTTATTGACAAATCAAGAAAAACCTAAAATATTATAATACTATCCATCTCATGACTTGCTAATGTGAAAGAATCATTTTTAAAAGTGGTTTTAAGCTCTACATTGTGGTTTTTCATGAGAACTTGGGCAAGGTTAACACAAACAATAGATGCAAATCTATCTTCAAAAACTACTTATGGTGTGGTAAGAATATAACATAAAAACCAAGGTTAGCTAGGCTGACTATTGCATGAATAGGAAGGCAAAAACTTTATAGACCTATATGTTTAGGTTTTGAATGTTTTCTTAAGCAAATGAACCTTTTTAGCACATCAACTTAGAAACTCAAACCTCACTTGTTTATTTTCAAACATTGCATAAATAAAATGCACCCATCCAAACAAAACAATGCTTCTTCATTTGCATTGGATGTTTGTTCAAGGGTATCAAATATTTAAAGGTACAAAAACCTAGGACCAAATAAGCAAAACATCTAAGTTCATGAATAAGTTTATACAACTTAGTCTTCTTAGGCTTGTTGCCACTCTAAAGAAGGTGAATGTGTGGTGGGCGATTAGCTTTCAAAGGAAATATTTTGGAATATTAATGGAAAATTCGAAACAATTCAATTCAGCAAAATGATTTATAGTTTGTAGAAGCCTTTTGGATCACCCAAGCACAACAATTGGGTGCATTCATAATATATTGAGCGACATTTGACCATAACCATTACTTTATTTTTGTTGTGGTAAAAAAATTACTTAAGTTGATGTTGAAAATTTTGCATGAACTTGTATGACAATATTTGTAATGTATTAAGAGAGAATCTAATTAAATTTGAAATGAATCTAATGAATATGGAATACCCAAAAGGACTTTTAAAACATTGTAACAAATGTTTTTTGTTGATTAAAAATTTTTGTAAATGATTTGAAAAAGATATTTTTTATGGGAATTTTTTTGAATTCACCTTTACACATGGTAGTATAATGCAAAATCTTTTTGGTTCATAGGAATTAAAATCATTGTGTTTATTTGTAAATCATGGTTTTAAGGATGTTTTATAGAATATTTTATATTTTAAGATTATTTTAGGACATAGGGTCGTGTTTTGCTTGAATGGACTTTTGATATGATATTGCAATCTTTTGGTATTTTTAAACATTAAAACATTTTAAACCATTTCTACCAACCTTCCCCCTAAACATAGGAATTGCATAATTTCCTTTGTATCAAAATCTTCAAGCATTCAAACCATATGACGTGTGGCATTATTGTGCCCATTTTGGGTTCAAATATACTAATAATGATTTTTATATTTGGTGAAAATAAGCAATTTTTTTTTAGTGATTTATAAATATGAGACCCATTTATAAATCGTATTGATTTTAAAAAGACTAATTTCAAACACAAAAATAGATAAAGGCACTAGTTGAATACATCAAACTAAATACATTAGAAGGTGATTGCCCCCCATTCACACAAAAATCAAAATATTTGGTTATGTGGACAAAAAATGTAAGTTTTAAACACATCTTTAACATCTTAAGGGCCCATCAATACATGTAATTGGGCCGACAAGGTACTCAAAAAATGCATATAATGCATAAATATCAAATTACAATCACTAGAAGGAATTATGTCCTTTGCAACCAAGAAATTAACGACTAGATGTTTTAAATGACTACACAATTAATTGTAGTCATATGATATTACTTCAAATCCTATGTGAAAAAAATTGTAGTCTTATATAAGTGGTGCATTTGACTAGTAAATGATAACGTGATAATAAGAATAATGACATCGTTATTTATTTGCAAGTTTTCATCCATGTGGCATCTATGATTAATGACAAAATGACATGAATGTCTAAAATATCATTTCAAAACATGACTAAGATAAAATCACTTCAAATATGACTAAACATAACTATGCAAATGATGTGTCATTATATAAACAATGTGGTCATACAATTATTTTACAATGATTCAAAAATGACTATTAATAATTTAATGTGAGTATAAACAAACATAATAAACTACAACATGTAAGGAATTGATTTTGATTAATATTATATTACAGGTAATATAAAAACCTTTATTACATTTTTAAATAGTATACTTAATACATAATCCATTTTAAATATCAATGTGGATAAACTAAATGATATTATACATTAAAATAAATTTTAATCTTAAATTATGATATATTATTACACAATTATATTAGATTATATGTGTGAAAATGAATAAATTTAATAATTTCAGAAAATTAGTGCATATTATTATTATTATTATTATTATTATTCAATTTAAATTAAAATATTTAGATTAAATGTATACTTCATATTTAATATGACTTATATATATAATTTATGATCCATTCATAATTATTTTATGTAGATAAATTATATGGATTCATACATTTAAATTAAAAATTATTATTAACATTATGATATATTGGAAGTTAAATTGTATAATATAAATTCCTAAATCACATGAAGGTTTAAGATATGAAAGACATATTTTATTCATTCATGTATTAACCATAAAGGTTTTTCCATTTACAAATCATGTGTTTGAATTTAATTTTTCCAAAGTATCATCATTGAAATGTTATTCAATAACAAAATTCAAATTTACTTTTTTGAATCGAATTTATAGTTTTTAAAAATAAATTATATTATAATGTACAGTATTGAAGGAAATTTATGAATAAATTTTCAGTTTTTTCATTTGGACAAATTATCAATAAGATATGAATTATCAAATTTGAGGTTTTGTGCAATCTTTAAATGAAGTATGGTCTAAATAGAATAATTATTTACACTAAATTATTTACACAAGTGGAATGGCTTAATGGTGAAGGAGTTGAACTTCATCCTTGGGGTTTAAGGATCAAACTTCACAAATGACATTCATTGTGGTCAACATTGAAATATTGATTGAATATTCCGTACCTACATAAATGATTTAGGTTAGGTGTTTACCTAAATGAACTTAAGTATGTAAATTAGGTGCTTTACTTACCCACCTACATTAGGTTTTTCACCTAATTTCAGTGGTGACACGTGACAAAAAATAATGAAATTAAATATAATTGAAATATATATATATATATTACATATCATAAATCTATTACAATAAATTTAAAATTTTTAAAAATAATATTCCCCAAGTTTTTTGTCCAATTTGTAATAATAAAAAACAATTAAACAATGACTAAACTATCATTAATGACTTCACATATGTCTTTTATGACTAATGGATGATATATGCCACATCATTATGCCACATCATGTCCTAAATTACTATTGTTCTAAACAACTCATCCATAGTGACATTAAGGTTATTAATCATTTTTGTTTTTTATGACTAGAATATTAATCATAAACTCAATCACATATTTGAATAATTATTTCATAAAGAAATGGTTAGATTATAACAATGGTATACATGTGAAAGGTTTTTCCTTTTGCAGGACAAGAATTTGGTGTTCATATAATATTTACAAAAATATTAGTTATATTCATATGCATGGAAATATTTCAACATTTTTTTTATGTGTTTGTTCCATACTACAAGATTTTAATTTTAATTTTTCATTAACATATATTTAACATTGCTTTATATAGTATTTTAATTTAAAAACTTTGTGTGAGACATATTTTTGAAGTACTCAAATGGACAATGATCCCTAAATCATTAATATTGTCTTGAATGCCTCATTACACTATGAATACACCCAATTCAAAAGTTGGGGAAAGGCTAAGCATGCTTACTAATTGGAAGAAAATGAGTGACACATCTAGGAAACATTGATTGATAAGGTGCCTAAAAGTTGGAAATCCAAGGTTCATTCCCACATGTGTGAAATAATCATCGATGAAGAAACAATGGCTCTACACAAAAAAAATTCCAATGAATTCCCCAAATTGGTGGTTTGCACTTTTTTGAAGTTCTTACCTAGTGTGTTAACATCAACAAAGATCATGTCATCCTATTTAAGAGCTTCAAATCTTCAACCTGAAAGAAAACTTGAACACTTTCATTCATGTTGAAAAAATTGAAAAGAAAACTTATTAAAGTTTAAAAGGTGTGCATTGCCACAATAAATAAAAACTTGAACATAACACAGTTTCACCTTTTATTTCGAAGGATGGAAACATGAACTTTGACCCAAATTAAAGTGAAAGCATGAATAGGGGGATAGTTTGGACTGTCACACTTATAATTTGTTTTAATTACATACAAATGTAAAATTTAAAGCCATATTCAAAATTAACATTATCAATTCCCAAAATATTCTTATTTTCATAGACTTTAATGGGAATCATCATATAATGTTTGGATGAATTCTAAGAAGATTATGGACTCATAATGGACTTTTGAAATGACAACACTATGTCTTTCACACCAGAAAAATTAAAAATGTGGACTCAAAACATATGTTAAAATAATGTCAAAATTAAAATTAAAAAATAAAACATCATCAAATGAAGAATTTATGAATGAAGTGCATTGAAACTTTCCTTATATATATCTAATTTTTAAAAATTTTAAATGACGTGATTGTTGTAAATTTTTATATTTGAAAGTCCATTAGTTTACATTTTAAAAATTAATCTTTTGCATGGATTCTTTTATTAATCACATATTTGGGGATATTCATAGGTTGGCTTATTAATATTTATGATTAAAGGAATAGGGGATAATTATAGTATTTATGGTTTGATAATTATTAAAATTGCAAAAAAATTTGCTAGTGTTAGATTATGAACTCTCAAATGCCACTTTTGAGCCACCTAACCATGCTTTCACCCATCAATGGAGTTGGGTAGACGAGGCTTCATTGATCAAATATATAATTAATCAAGAAAGGTTGGAAGCTCTTAAATAATGAAGACTTGAATTATTTCATAAAATCCTATTGAAGTGGCCTAATGTCCTACCCCTAACCTATAAATAAAATAGAATGAAATTTGGATAAAAAATATAGCGAAGGGCCCTATTTTCCTCTAAACCATTATATTACAAGGCCATAACTCATGTCAATTACTAAAAAGTTCAATTGTGTAAGGATATTGAAATCAACTACCCCACATGTGTGATTTAATGGCACCTAAAACTTTGGTACATAGGTTCCATGAGTGCTTAAGTGCACAACTATGTGAAAATTTATTAGCTCAAGCACCCACTAATGGTACTTAGGGAAGCATGAAAATGTTAGACATTCAACAATGCATATTTAAACAAAAAACTTCCTTGATACTATAAAGCCTTAGCCCTTTACACCTATTTGGTCACTCCAAAAAAAAATGGTTGCCTAGTTTATAAGGATAGATAGGAGTGAAAAGATATTAATTTTGACAAAATTTCTTGAGTCACAAATTGGGCTAAATGATTTTATGGATGACTTTATTGTATATGGTAGATTAAAATGGGAAAAAAAAATTAAATAGATATATAGTCATTGTAAGGAATTAATTATGGGGAGCTTTGAAAGTTAAGTTTTCACTTTCTGATTTGTGTTATAGACCACCAAGGGATTAACTAGAATTTGCAATTATTTAATTTGATTAAATGATAGACTAACCTTTTGAAATTATATGGTGTGCTATAAGGTGTCCTTCAACCAATGTTGTATGTTTTCTTCTTTGCATGGATTTTTCCATTTGTTAAAAAAAAAGTTGTACCTTAACTAGAACCAAGGTTTTGTTAACAATAGGATAATTATTAATTATTAGTGTTGTACATACTTATGGTCCAACCTAAATATAACGTATTTGTATGTGTAATGTAATGGAAAAACACACCTAATTTGTATGGAAGTTCATGCATACCTAAGCAATATACTTACTAGGGTAGCTAGGTATGAAGTTGGGGTTCAAATACCATATCATACTATGTAATTTTTGTTCATTGCCATGTTGTTTGTAGTACCAATATTTTGGGTTGTAGGCATTGGATGGAGCTAGTTAGGGGGTATGATTTTTAAGGTGCAAGGAGCACCCACAACACATAACTTTTTCTTCTCTTCAATGAGATATTTGTGGTTGTGCCAAATTGTTACAATCTATTTGCCCAACTAGTTTTGATTCAACTTTGAATGAAGCATTCAAGGTTTTTAGCAAATTATATTCTTCTTATGGCATTTCCTTTGCATTGCCATTGATAATTCATAACTTTATAAGTTTACAATTTAAAGCACAAAATATTATGTTTGAAGTGTGGTTTGTCCCATAGTTTTGGGGTTTTCTTCAAATGGGTTTTTTAGTTTTTGGGATCTTTCAATTGTGAAATCTATGGGAGCCATTTTGTTCTTAGATTTTCAAGCTTGCATTGATGATGAAATAGGTGATATTGTGATCATTATAGAAATTATTGAGGTCATGTTGGAAGTACAATAACCTATGGAAAGTTGAGACTTTTTTTTTGTTTTATGTCATTCTCAATCTACATGAAAAGGTTGTGTATGAAATATATACGATTTGGTATGAAATGCAATAAAATACCATACCTATGTTTATAGATTATCAACATGAATTATAAAATTTCAATACTAATATTGTATTCATATACAAACCATTTCACAAGTATTCATACCTTCTTTGGGGTGAAAGCACACTATGGTGTAAACAAAAATTTGTCATAGTTTGATAGTTTTTGATACTTGTGGAACTTTGATATATTATGGTGAATGTTTGGAAAAACATTTGTAAATAAAATTTTCAATTAATGGTGGTTTACATCTTAATATATCATTGTATCATGAAATTGGAGCAAACGTGAACAAATTAATTAGTAATTGGAATACATTTCCATTTTGTAACAACTTGTCACAATGTTGCAATTGTACAAAAGGAATACGAAGGACTAGATTTAATTGTAGTTTATCCATGAAATTTTTCACCTGTAAAAAAACAACCATGAAGTAAAATCCTCCTCTCTAAAATTCTCAATTTCCTTTCAAGTTGTGAAGTTCATACCAAATGTTTTAAAAACATTTGTTAATACATTATGATGTTGTAATAATGAAATTTTTAATATTTTAAAGTTGTAAAATGTTCTTCCATTGAAGATGTAAACGGGTTAAGTGTTTTTTTTACCATTTTAAATTTTAAAAATGGTTTTTCAAAATTAATTAAAATGGGTAATCTGCTGTAAAATAGGGGTTCTAAACCAATGTTTATAAAATTATTAGTGTAATTTTAGACAATGATACAACTACCAATCAATTTCATATTGATGGGTTTAATAACTTATTTTATGTTTGAAACTCAAATTAATTACATGTGATCTCTAAAAAATTCAAAGTGAATGAAATCTTACATGTTACTACTTTTTATAGTATATGTAATCCCAGTTTTCCTTAAAAGTTTCTACATTGTAATGTGTTTTCACCTTTTGTATTTTACCAAGTGATACTTAAACAAGACATACAAGCTTGGTACATGAATAAAGGGTTAAATCCTTCATACCAAGACCAATATAATATTGAAAATACATATATTAATACAACAATTGCTAATTATTAGTGTTGGTTCTTTGATTTTTATGATTTTTGGTTATAGTCTTTCAAGAAAATTAAAATTCAAAGAACCTTTATTTTCAACTTTTCAAAAAAATCAAAATACAAAGCACTCAATTTTGATTCTATAGAATTTCATAATAAAATAACCTCTAGTTTAGGTTTTTTGATGCTATTAATCAAGGGTTAGAACTAGTGTTGTATGTGTAAGTCTAAATGGATGATTTACACAATGTGTAAAGCCATTTCGGTGTAAATCATTTACATTTACACATGCACCAAGTTTTTACACTTACATTTCCTATTCAACACAATTTTTTTATTTACACATATTTTTATGGGGTGTGCCTATATTTCTAATTTGCACATTTGCACATTGCCATGTATATTTTTTTCATCATGTAAATCTATGTAACAATATAACAGCTCCATTTTTCCAAAAAAACCATAATTGACAATGATCTTGGCAAATGCAATACCATCATTTTGTTATGAACCCTAATCTTTTGTGGGAGAATGACAAATTAACAAACAACATAATGGGAACATAATACACAAAAGATATGCATATTTCAGTTCCTTTTTTTCTTCCATCTCTTCAGGATTCAAGATGACAATTGTGGAAATGGGGTTAATTCAACAAAAAATGAAGGAAAAGTTTGTGGGAAAGGAGCAAATGACAAGCATGAAGAAGACAAAGGGAAGTAGGTAGGAGAGAAGATAGTGGAAATGGAAGTGGAGTTGGTTCAACAAAGAAATAAGGGAAAATGGTAAGCATGAAAAAAAAAAAAGGAAGGACGTATGAGAGAAGAAATAACTAATTGTGGAGGAATGATATCTTGCAATACTCTTGTTCATTATGGTTTTGTAAGCTTCCCCATGTTGTTTGCTTTTGTCATAGTTGTTTATAAGTGTAATTGGCGACTTATTGTCATCTTCTAACTTTTTGCATTGTTGTAAGTTCCAAGAACAACTTGTTTCAATTGAGGTTTTTAAATGTTGTACACAAGTTACGTTTTTTGTCATTTTGCACTCTCTTTTCTTGTGGTTGTCTTGTAACTCCCTTTATTGTAGTTTTGAACAATAAGGTTTAGGGTTTAAGGTGAAACCCTTCATATTGTTTCATTTCATTTTATTTTTTGCAAGTGTAGGTGGTGTTATGGGTATTTTGCAATTTTTAGCGTTGTTACAATTAGCTGATCATCAATAATGTACTTTAGGTGAACCTTTTAACAATTTATTCCTTACTTTTTTATCAATTTGCATGTTTTTTTTGTCATGGTTGTCTTGTGATTCCATTCATTGTGGTCTTGCATAATAGGGTTTAAGGTGAAATCTTTGTGTTGCACTTCTTTGTTTACATTTTTTTGTAAATGTAGGTGGCAATGTTATGTTCATTTTGCTTATTTTTAGCATTGTTGCAAGCTTCATTGATTCATAAGCTTGTTTTAAGTTAGTATTATTCCTTGTCACTTTTCACATGATTTCATCATGGTCTTGCCTTGTTTAAAATCTCACAATCATTAATGATAAGGGGGACCTATGCAATACCCTCATTTTTTTTGCAAACCATAAGGTTCTTCCATTGCAATGGAAAGTGTAATGCCCCCATTTTGTTTTAAACTTCAAGTTTTTGTGGGAAAATGACCACAATACCACATACCCAAGTTACAAATGCATATTCCATTTCTGTTTATGTGTTCTTTCTTCGTGAAATATGTACAAAAGTTTGATTATGGTTCATGATTGGTTTACTAAATATAATATTGGAAGCATGAATCCAAAATTTCATGATTCATGTTTTGGTTTTATGTGTAGGGCTATGGCAAATGGGAGAAGGTATTTGGATTTAAAGGTTTTAGGCCCATCCCCAAATAAAGAAAATGACCTCAGTTTCTCCCAAACGAAGAATTTTTTCACATCTACTTGCCTCCATTGATGCTA
>Ga0209611_10006915_pt1 | contig 18362 bp, 13 predicted proteins | sample S1TSphgellanicum_3_FD_187693 | JGI IMG/M metagenome (GOLD analysis project Ga0209611, IMG submission 187693) | Host-associated microbial communities from peat moss isolated from Minnesota, USA - S1T2_Fc - Sphagnum magellanicum MG (SPAdes) (version 2) | ecosystem: Host-associated > Plants > Peat... | reverse complement strand
TTTTTTTTTTTTTGTTTTTTTTTTTTTTTTTTTTTTTTTTCTCTTTTTCACATGTAGAAATGTGCCATCCTGTGGCGAAAGGTCTTGAAGTTGTCAAGTAAAAAAAACAAAAAATTTGGTGGCAGCATTCGCCATCGCTATCGTGCCGAGATGTTTGTTCGACGTCCAACGTGTATTGGCTTCCATGCAACGTCGAACGACGTCTGTTGTCGTCCACAAACTTCCATCCAATTATCACCCTATGTCCTGTGTCCTACGTTTTGTCGTCTTGCCTTTTCGTCTGACATCCATTTGACCTCCGTCCAATGTCCATTTAACCTCCGTTTAACGTCCGTTTACTACCAGTCATTTTCAACAACACACCATATTCTTCAAACTATACGTTGTGTTAAAATTTTGTAGCTAAGGCTTTATATTACTGTAAATTTTTGGGGCATGGGACAACACCATGTCTTCAGATGATGAGAGCACTGCTGCTCATCCAGAGCCAAGGTATCAGTTATGAAGTAACACACAATCCTTTGAACCAATATCTTTGAGTTCATGATCTTCCCAATGGTACCATCAAACATCTACAACGCCATCATCATCTAGTACAACTCCTATTAGGAATTCAAGTTTAGGTTACACTACATTAACGATACATCAAAGTCCATTTGGAAAGGTTAATTAGTGGGGTACACCTACTGCTGCACCTGCTTTCACACCATCATCGTATATACTACTCCAAGCCGTAACCTCTACGCCCATATACACCATGGAAGTCAGTAGTTCTTCTGGGAAAATTAAGAAATTCAACGGAAGGCCAGGTATCATTTCTTTGAAGGAGTTCAAGGCAACTTTCTCAACTGTGGTTTATGAATTGGAGCTCAAATATGGTGCTAATTACACCGAGGCGTTTGCATTCAAACAATTGGCCCATTATGTGCACTATGAGGCATTGGATGTCTACAAACAATATTCTGTAAGGATTTTGGGCATCACCCAGATTCCCAATCCAGCTTACACCATAGCCATCACCACCGCCTCTCAAGTTGCAATTGCACATCATGGGACTGTGCCCAATAATCCAAACCCGGTACCTACCTCAGTAAACCTTTATCCTCAACAACTCATTGTTGTTACCGTAAACATTCCTCCCACCATCGATGTGCCAGCTTTTGCTAATCCAGTGGGGGAATTCTTTCGAATTCTTGAGCTGGAATTTACTGTCAAGAATTTTGAAAAAATTATGCAGGTTGTAACCTTCTTTCAATAAAAGGATGAAACCTTCAAAATGCTATACAAGAGGCTTCTCAAACTCAAAGAGGATACCTAGAACATCACAGACCTAGAAATTGCCCACTGGTATTTTCGTTCGTTGGAAGGTACTCCAACACTCCATGTGCAGGTTTTGCAACAAGTTTTTACAGAATTTGGAAACTCGTACATTTTGTTGGATGTGTACAACATTTCCGAAAAGTTGGAACTGGCTCATGCACACTATGAGGCCAATACTATGAGGTCGCCATCGCGTTCAAGGCTTTAGCCTACACCAAGTGCGCTAACTAGATCATCACATTCTTCTTCAAGGGCTAAAGCTGTACACTCGGCTACACCCATCCTACCTTCTTGCAACTACTGTGGCAATCCTACCCACAAAGCTAGTGAGTGCAACATTCCTTCCGAGGATCTCTTTTGTGATTATTGTGGGAAAAAGGGACATCAGGAAACTATCTATTTTGCCAAGTTCTCGCAACGGAAGTAATTCCAATTACCATAGCAAAATCTACTAACATCTTCTATTCTCCCTCAACTAAAAGCCAAGGCACCTCAACCTTCCACTCAGGCTTTGCCCACCAACGATGATTCCAATAAAAATGCTAAGAAGAAATAACAGAATGCTAACAAGAGGGAGGTGCTTCAAGCCCATGCCATTCAAGTTCAAACTCTACAAAATGAACTCGAATCATTGAGGGCCCAACTTGCTAATCTAAAAAGCAAGTCTTCCCAACCAACTAATCATGCCCCAACATGTACAAGGTTTAGGATCACGAGAGGGACCTCCTAGCTCGTTTTATGGCCTCCCACATAATGCCATGGTTGGGGAGTATGTTCTTTCCAGTGCAGACAATTGTAGTCTCACACCAGAACTTATTACTTCTTTTTGCCCTTCTTATGTCGTAGCATAAGAGGCTAGTGTGGCACCCAGAGTTTCTACCACTAGGTAGGTAATTCAAATTAATGAACTCACATTTGGTTCAAGTCCTATTACTAAGGCTAGAGGAGCTCGAACAATCATGCCACAATCTTTTCGTCCTCTCAACACGGAAGAAGAACACACCTTGTTGGCGAAGGGGGAGGAGACTACTACACCACAAGTTATTAGGGCATCAAATTCTCGTGTCCTAGGAGTACATGTACATTAAAAAAACACACAATTTTCCATTGATCAACTTATGGAATGCCATTTTCAAATGTGTGAAGTGGCACAAAAGCTTATGAATACACCCTTGTTTAGTTTTCAAAATTTGAAGCTAAGCACCAAGGACATAAGTGCATTATTAGAAGATACCTCAAACACTACATCAGGTCCTCTACCAATCCCTGATCCACATGCTACAAAGGTTCCATCCAACACCTTGGAGAGACACTCAATTGGCTCACGTGTTACAGATGGCATTCGTAATTTAGTCACTAGTTCTAGCATGGCTAAACTAATGGGCTTTCCTACCTCTGATTTTACATTCACATATTAGAAGGTAATTAAAAACACCTCACTTGTGGATTTGTTGCTCAACAAAGTTGTTGTGGATAACCATTCTCTCCACAAAGTCTCTCACTCATTTCCGAAGGTGGTGCCTAGTGAGAGAACTTCCATCGCCACCGAAGTTGCCATTGTCAACAATATTGGGTCAACAATCCAAATGGGAGGACATACACCCAAAGTGGTACTCCTTGATACAAGTGCCCAACTAGTGACTCTTGGAGTTCAATTCATCAAGAAGATGGGCATGCTTGATTCGAAACTACGGAAATCTATGTGGCAGGACCGCACCATTAGTGGGAACGTAGAGGAGGTATTTGGGGAAAGCTCGGATTTGATTGCATTTAACTTCAATGAAGGTACAAATTAGGAGCTTTGCTTATAGGTCAGATGTTTAGTCACCAATGCCACTAATTATGATGTGCTCATTAAGTAAGAGGCCCTGTTTCCACCAGGTTTCACAATTGACAACTAGTTCGAGCATGCGTACTACCAAATGGTTAGGAGACTAATGGCCACCACCTAGGACACATACCCCTTGATTTACATGGGAACCATAGTCCTATGGCTCACCATTGTATGCTCAAGGAAACACACACTATTTCTTATATCCAACAAACTAACCACGAGTGGATACAGGGAGATGAAGAGGAGATAGCTTATGTTCAAGCTACTGAAAGCTTGAAGGTGGTTCCTACTAACATTCAACATGAACAAAAGGTTTTACGTAGGTTCAAAATAGCCTAGGAGCCCTTGGTCAAAGTTCTGTCTAGTTTTGAGAGCATGGAGAGCCATGGCAAACTGATTAAACCAGTACTTCGTCAGCTAATCACTTGGACACCGCCTAAGGAGGGGATTACATTACTAAAACTCTTTGGTGGTATTAGTACAGGTCTCGAAACCTTACTACAGTCAAGGATGGTGGTTCGGAGGTATTTCTATGTAGACATTGATCCTATTGCAAGGCAAATGGCAGCATCGAAAATGATGGAGCTCAACCAAATTTCCACAATAGTTTGCAACCATCGCACGGAAGGCCAGTTTCACTTTCTTGCCCTTTGACATACAACTAATTCAAAAGAAACATATGGAATTGCTTGGCCTTGTTGACCTCATCATTTTAGGTTGGGAGTGTCAAGGATTTTCAACAGCTGGATTTGGAGAAAGCTTGAGTGACACAAAATCCGGTCTCTTCACGGACATGGTATGATTAATCACTTAGGCTCAATTCATTTCTCCTACGCTTGGTTATGTAATTGAAAACACCCCTTTTTAGCTTGACCAAAGGGGAAAGTCCAAGAGCACTACACGTTGGTCAAACATTACCTAGGAAAGGCACTCTTACTTGATGTGGCACAATGCAATTCCTATGCACATCAACTACACAACTAGTGGACCAACTTATCACCACTTTCAGTTCTACAGCTGGCTCTAAGATACACTATCAGAGACCCCAACCTGCAAGTTTCTCACATATTAGATGATCAAAGTTCTTGCCAACTAGTTACAAGGTAAGAGAAACCTCCTTGGTTTCTTGCGAACACAATAGGAAACTAATAGGTGCTTGGCCCACCTTTATCTCCTTCCTAGGAGCACATGCCTTTTCGGGAGATGGACCAAGCTTAGTGTATCGTTATGCTTCAGCCACTTGGGATGAACCAAGCCTAGAAGAAAGAAAAAAGGCTATGGAGTTCCAAGCTGGCATTACTAATCACACTAAGGTGACTAGATTGGAACACAACGCTCTACTAGGGAGAGGCATGGACTTGAACTTCCTTACATGGTTGTTGGTAACATGTGTACTCTTTCAAATGTACACAACACTAACACTTATTCAATTAACTTGCAGTTCTAGTGATGCAATCACATGGCACCCTGACCAAGTACATTTACTTATCTTCAACACTCTACATTTCATTATTAGTGTTGGGGGGGAGGAGGTACCATGTAATTTGATTCAAGTTGTGTCTAATACACCTGGAAGTACATTAGCTTTTAGAGAAAAAATTATAACCTTTTACGAATCTACGCAGTTGGATAGTGGAGAACCCAATACACCAGGTTCTTCAAACACACTTTCCAACTCAATTCCATGTGTTTCCAACTACCCTTTCGTTATGGGGAACCAGTTCACCAAAAAGGAAAAAGACCAAGTCAACAACTTGCTAATTAAGTATGAGAATGTGTTCGCATTCTCAATGAAAGACTTAAGTAGGTGTAAGACCATGCAATTCTCTGTAGACCTTACAGATGAAACACCCGTCTATCGGAGGAGGCATAGGTTGAACAAACATGAATGGGAATTAGTAGATGAAAGATGTAAAGAGCTCCATGAAGTTGGTCTCATTCAGCCATCAAGTTTTGATTTTGCAGCCGCTACAATAATGCTAGCAAAAAAAGATTCAATTAAATTATGGACTAAAAAAAGGATGTGCGGGGATTATAGGCCTTTGAACTTAATTACACCCCAAGACATGTACCCTATGCCCATCCCTGAAGAATTATTTGATAACATTAGAAACTCAAACATCTTCACAATTGTGGGTCTGAGGCAAGGTTTCAACCAAATTGTGTTCGCTACGAAGGATCGCAAGAAAACGACATTCCATGGAAATAACAAGTTGTGGGAATGGCTTATGATGCCTTTTGGATTAAAAAATGCACCTATCTTCTTTCAGCGAGTCATGGACCAAGTTTTCGAAGGGGCAGATTTCCTGAAGTGTTACATATGATGCGGTCCCAAGTTCCTAGTTAAACCCAAAATGGGTTTAAGTTACTCAAATAGCAAAATTGTGAGGAACTTGGGGCACGCTCCCAACTCTTAGCACTAAAAGGGGTAGAGGGGTGTGCTAAAGCTCCAGGATGGGACTAGGAAGAGTGACAAGCATTAGTTACTTATTCGAACTTATATCAAACCAACCAACAAGTTGGTTAGTTCACTTTTTGGAACACCTTTAGTGCTAGGACAGGCCATAGGCAACTTTTGATTCACAAGACTCACCACAGCCCGGACTCAAAGGAAACCACCACCTTCCCCAATATAATATTTTTTGCACTTCTCTGTGCCACCCACATCCGAATGACTTTTTGTCACAAGACTCCCAAGGAGGAGTCTCAAAATTATCCCAGTTTAGACTCCCAGGACTTTGCAAGGTCATAACTCTTTGCTTAGACTTCTTATTATGATGAGGTCTGAAACAAACTTATAGTGCTCCTTGAGAGCTTTTCAATGGTGTGTCGCACTCCACCTATGCACACCGAGGTCAAGTTGATTCCTGACTTTTAGTGGTCGGGAGTCAAATTGCCAGTTTGACTCCCGGCCCTTCTTTTTGCCATAACGTGTGCTATAGATGTCCAAATGGCCCATGCAAGCCCATTTTCGACATCTACATTTCAATAGCTTTTCAATGATATAATAAACACCCCAATGCAAGGTGTTTTGACCCCTGCAATCGAACTCTGAAATTTTGGGAGTCCCAGAGGACTCCCAAGTCCCCATTTTGGGAGTGTGAGTTTCATCCCCACTTTCTCAAAGTAGGGTTACGACAACATAGATGACGTCCTAGTGCATAGCAAGGGACTCCTGTAGCACTTGGCTCATCTTGAGGAGTTATTCAAGAGGCTCCACGAAGTCAATATGAAGATTCATCCTAAAAAGTGTGAACTTGTTGTCACCTCAATAGTCTACCTTGGACACAAAATTTTGCCAAATGGTATTATGGCTCATTGGGCCAACATAATAATCATTTTGGAGATGCCCAATCCTACTGATGTTCACACATTGAAGAGCTTCATCAGATTATGTAATTACTACATAAGTTATGTTCAAGACTTTAATACTATCACCCATCCTCTCTATGCATCATTAAAGAAGGATGTTGCTTGGACATGGAGTGATGAGGCTTAAGAAGCTTTCAACACACTCAAGGAAAAGCTTTCAGAGTTCCCCATTTTGAGAAAACCTAATTTCAACAAGGTCTTCATTCTACACACTGACTAGAATGCTCTTGATATTAGAACTATTTTTGGCTAACTTGATGAGGAAGGCAAGGAATATGTTATCGCCTATGCATCCTGAAACAACAACAAGGCTAAAAGCAATTACTCTTCCTAAGAGGGGGAGTGCCTTGTTGTTGTAGAGGCCGCTATACATTTTAGGCCCTATCTTTATGGCACCAATTTCACTTTGTATACCAACCACCAGCCTATCAAGTGGTTAATGACCGACGATAAGCTTATTGGTAAATTAGCTCACTGGGTGCTTATACTTCAAGAGTATGAGTTCAAGGTTATTCACCAACCTGGTATTACACATTAGAACGTGAACACCATGTTGCGGAAACCCCTCACTACCTCTAAAGATTTCTAAAAAGCTAGGCAAAACTTTGACCGAATTCCAATAATACATGTATCTAATGCATCTAATTATCTTACACTATTACAATGTAACTTGGTTGAACATCCCATTGTGGATATATGGGAAGACTTGGACACTTTGAAGTTTCTTCAGCATGAGGAGTACCCTCCCCAAGTTACATCAAATCATCGAGATCGCATACAACAACGGTCCAAACGTTATTCATGGAGGGACAATCACCTCATTCGATGCTTACCACAAGGCAACAAAGTGGTTCCTCCACCACATGAACAGCCTGGTCTTATTCAAAAGGTACACTCGAAGCTTGGACACTTTGGAGTTAAGGGTACTTATAGCCTTTTTACTCCTCATTACCATTGGAAAGGTATGTATGCTCAAGTCTGAGACATCATTACTAGGTGTGAACAATGTGATAGGGTGAGAATTTCTTTTTCCTCTCGACAATTCACGCTTTCTCCACTCCCTATTCAAGGCATGTTCTATCGCTAGTCATGTGATTTAGCTAGATAATTACCACATACCTCCAGGGATAATGTCTACATCATGATTATGATTGAGCATTTTTCAAAGTGGGTTGAACTTGTTGCGCTACCAGACAAATCATCAAATAGCACCAGCCAGGCTTTCTTACAACAAGTCCTAAGTAGGTTTGGGGCTTATGCTAAATGTCTTACTAATCAAGGATCAGAATTCAGGGGAGAATTCCAAGACCTACTTGACCATGCTCTCATTGACCATCATCGGACTTCAAGAGATCATCTTCAAGCTGATGGCCTTACAGAGAAGATGGTTCAAACGTGCAAAAGGGACTTCGAAAGATTTGCCTCACTAAGAACAAAGAGGATTGGGACCTAGCCCTCCCTTACATTGTCATGGGTTACATGATGTCCAAACACGCCTTTTTGTTTCATTTTTCTCCTTACTTTTCACTTTTTGGGAGACATCCCATTCCACCTTCTTCCATTGCTGCTCAAATGGACCAGGTTGTGGACTTGGACTCCCCAGCCACTTAGGCTAAGGTCATTGCAGAAAGGGCTACTCTATTCAAGAGGGTTATGCCCATGGCCATGGAAAACTTGTTCATTGCATAGCATCGAGACACCTTACGATATGCACACACACAAGGTGGCAGTTACAAACCTAAGGTGAAATAATTTGATGTTGGTGATCTTGTGTATCTCCAGTAGCAACCCAATGATACTCTAGACACTTTTTCCGGTCGCATTATCTTGAGGATTAAGGCGATCAAGCCTTCAAGTGTGTTGGAGTTACAAGGAGTTGACGGACGCACAATTTGGGATCATTCCAAATTGTGCGCCCTGCCACCTACCAAACTTGGATCCTACCATCATGACGTTGACTTGGATTCCTCCACTTGATTATCCATGTCAGGTATGTTAGAGGACAAACGATGCTGATCAGATGTTGCTTTGCGATAACTGTAATGGTGGATACCATCTCTTCTGCCTCAAGCCGGAGCTTACTCAAGTTCCCGCCAACAATTGGTAATGTTCATCATTATCTCCTATAGCACCATAATTCCTACTCAAACCATGCCACGTTTTTCCCGGCTTAGGTATAGGGGGGGATACATGAGAATTTCATCTCAACCTCTTCTTGTGCATTGTATATATGTGTGTGTGTGTGTGTGTGTGTGCATCCCTTCTTGTTTGATTAGTTTATACTTTTAATTAACTTTAGTCTTTTTGTTTAGTAGAATTTACTATGGATTTACACCTTTATAACACCGTACGTCATGACACTACACGTCACGATAGCTATCATGCTCGTACATGGCCTCATACATGATGGCCAATTACGAGCATGCCAATCATGCCTTTCAGGGTTAATGTACGTTCTTAGGTGACTGTACGTTATTAGGTGCTAAGGGTTTCAACTTGTTAGTGCCTGTATAAAAAGCCAAACCCTTCCCTTTTCGTTTTAGTTTTTTTAGAATTCCTTTGTCAAGAGAGTTTCCTCCATAATTAGATAGGATTTCTAGATGCTCATGGTGGTTATTACACGGCCACCATCTACATACAATACATGTTCTTCCTTCTTTGTAATTCAATACATGAAAATTTCATCTCAACTTTTCTTATGCATTGTGTATATATATGTGCGTGCATCTCTTTTTGGTTGATTAGTTTATACCTTTGATTGGCTTTAGTCTTTTTGTTTAATAGAATTCACTATGGATTTACACCCTTACAACATTGTACATCACGACACCACATGTCATGATAGTTTGGTCCTAAGATCCAAAACATCAAAACTCACAATGCTTTTATTCCAAAGGAAAAGATTATTACAAAGGTTTGCTAATGTCAAACTAATACAAAATAGCCTACTTTTAATTTCTAAACTATAATAGATTTCTTAGGATCAAAATCATTTTTTCCATTGTCGCATGTGATTTCATGGTTAGGGTTTTGTGCAACTGTATTTAATTAAATTAAAATTTAATATAATCAATTATTTTCAAAAATCCAACAAACAATGAAATAACTTGAATGTATGGAATATATTTGTGACAAAATAATACTTGTCACAAAATTTGAAAAAATTGCATATATGTTTCAAAACTAGGGTTGTGAGTGGAATTCTTGGGTGAAATTTTTTATGGTGTATGATAATGATATACATGAATTAAATTTAGGACCATTTAGAGATTTCAAGTTTTTTGACGAAATTTCATTCAATTTTTTTTTCATTTTTGAACAATAAATGCATAATTATATTTTCTTTGTAAAAAAAAAACATTACCATATCAAAAGGAGAAGATATTTTAGATAGGCATTGCATTATTTTTTCAATTTTCTTTTGTTTGGTAATGTTTCATGAACCACAAACATGAAAACCTATGGCTATTGAAAAATTGTAAATTATATACTATATGTACATTAATTTTATCCAATCCTTTTCATCTAACAATTGAATCAAAATTAATTTTGACTCAAAGTGAACTTTGAGTTCCAAAATTTTGTCATGCAAATTTTAAACTTTTTTGCTTGTGTTTAAGATAATCAAAGTATACCATAACCTACTATAATATTCCTTATACACCACCTCTTTTGGTGAAAAGTGGTTTACCTTTTGTGTATTTTCACCCTTTAGGCAAAAAAAGATGGATTAAAAAGAAAATCCACTAAAACTTTCTAGCAACAAAAAAAGGTTTTAGATTAGTCCAAGGTTATATAGTGTTGTGTTTGAAAATTTTGTAATTAAATAGTAATGTTACTAAAGTGTTTAAGGAAAAATAGTTGAATGAATGTGAAGATATTAACATTTTTAATGTAAAAAAAAGAAGAAAATGTGAGTTAATATTTAATCAATTAAAAAATAAAGCTAAAGGTAAAGTTTAATTAGTTCTTAAATTTTATTTTTATGACCATTCTATTTTCAAAAAAATAAATATTTAAATTCTTATTTATGATCATTTTGAAAATGTAACATGTTATATTGAATTTCAATTGAAAGGGCAATTTTTGAAGTGTATGTAAGAAAGATGTAAGAACAATGGTAAAGAATGTGAAGATTTATCAATTTAACAATCAATTTCATAAAAATAAAAAATCAATGAAATTATTTTTTATTTTATTTCTTAAAACGTGATAATTTATAGCTTGACTTTGAAAATGAAGTTCTTAAAAAGCATGTGAGAAAAAGATAAAAATAATGATAAATGAGATGGAGATTTGAAAAGGTATTTGAAAAATAGTTGAAAAAATGAAAATAATTGTAAAGTTAGTGTGCCTTTTCATATCCAGTTCACTTAAGTCGGTAGGAGAAAGGAATGAAATAGGTAGGCTTGGAAGATTCATTTCTAAGTGCAAAAGGTAATATCATAATATCATTAATTATTTGAAATCATATACTCTCTAGAAAAATAAATCTAGAGAATAAATTTTGGACTAGGCATACAAAACTATGTCTAGACCTATCAACTTCCTTTTCCTTTACATTGTAAAATAAGAATGGAATGGGTGTGGACAATTATTTTATGCCAGCCTCCTTATCTTCTAGTTCAATAGAACAACAATGGAGTGGGTGGACAATTTCTCTAGACCAACAGTCTCCTTGTTGATGTTGTTTTCCTCTCCATAACAAATATGGCTCAGCAAGTGGGCAATTCATTAGATTGTTGTATTTAACAGTCCAAAAGAATAAATCAATTTCTGAACATTTATCGTGTACCTAATTAATTGTAAATTTTGTTGATTACCTTGAACATGGGTGTGCTTAATTAAATTTGAAATAATTTCTGAAAATTTTAATACCTTCAAGCACACCATCCATCATCACATGAACAAATTCAAAGTGGGCTATATCATGTTGTTAGATAATATATGAATGACATCCAAGGTCAAACAAATGGCACACGAATGATCATATGACAATTCATGCCATGTCATGTGATTTATGGATGAATAATTATATGGGTTCACAAATTTGATAATTTCAAAAAGCTTTGAATATATGTAATTTATTTTCAAATGGAGGCAATGTGATTTTAATGTCATTAATTTATATTGATCTTTAAAGAAACAATGAGTGGAAGTTTGCATGTTAACTTGTAAACTCATGGGGTCACTGCAGGTCAAAATAATTTTTCAGGGTGGCCTTTTCCATTTACCTCTTCTGATACCCTCTTCCATAACATACAACTAGAGAGTGTGGAGTGTGATGCTGGCCCCAGTGTGAACAAGATCCTGACGATAAAGTTCAATTGTGAAAAAAAACATTTTAATTTTAAAATTAATTTTCAGTGATTAGAATTACTCAAAATTCAATATCTCCCTCAACTTAGGCCTAAATTTGATGAAACCACCTCAAAAATATCCCACTCATCACAGACTTTCCAACAGTTCCAAGAACTTGCCACGATTTATTTTTTTTAAAATATTATTTTATGATAAAATTTATTGAATTTTCTCCTGACAAAATTGTTCAATATTCAATTACTCTTGCATGGTATCTCTAAAGATATAAACATTTCAAAACCACCTTGATGCACCTCTAATCATCAAGAGTTTCCCAATTGTACCAAAAGCACACTTGGAGGAGGGGGGGGGGCTATGGGTTGGGAAATCTCAAAGTGACAAACAAAACACCTTCCTTAATATATACAATGATGTTAATATAATTGGTGTGGACAATACTCACCCTCACATACAAACTAAAAATCCTCTCTATCTAATACAATTTAGAACACTAACTAAAAACTTCAGTTCAAAAGCAATACAAATGTGAGAATCCATATTTAATTTAGCTGAAGCTTGTTATAAATTAACTCAAGTAATTAAGCTAGAAAAATTCATGCATAACTCAAATTTGCAAAATGAGTCTTAGGTAAACTGCTTTTAAAGAACTCCAAAAGAATGAGAGATGTGAACACAACAGATATAATATATTTTCACATGTGCAAAATGTCTCAAAATTGGAGATATAAGTCTGAAAACCCCCCCCCATATGGCAATCTCTATATCAATGTTTTATGCAAATGTACTTGATGCATACCTATGAAAAACCAACTGTAATAACTAAGAAATGAAACTTGTAGTTAATTACAGTGCTAATTCACAAGGCCTCAACAACAATATTGTCATAGGTTTAAGACAATTCCATCCATAATCATGTAATTGTGCACACCAATTTTCACTTCCAAATAGATGGATCACATGTATAACTGAATTAACAAGATTCATATTGTGCAGCTGCATAGCAGTAGCAGCATTCTTCTTCTTCTTCTTCTTCAAGTCTTCTTCTTGATCTGGATCACAGTTTGATGGGTCTAGTGATTGCAACTTCAAACAGATTCCTGTCAAGGGCATTCTGGTGGAACCTGCAGCAATCACCAACTTCCAACTTACAGTCCTTCACAAACTGAGACCACCCATCACAAATGCTTGATGTGCCTGCTATAGGTCTCAAGACTACTGGCCAGTCTAACAGCTTATGATGCTGTGCAATAGCACCAGCAGCAACATCTGACTGTGAAAAAGAAGCTGAATAGTTATGTCCATGAACTGCCACTGTTGCTCTTAAAATCAAAGAAACAGCTTCTTTTGGCAGGTGCTTGCTAATGACCTCTGGAAGCACCTGAAAAAAAACACACACATTCAATCCAATAAAACATTGAAGGGAAAAAAAAAGGAAGAAAAAAAAAAACAGAAAGAAATCAATAAAGTCGTAGAATAAATTTGAATTCCTTGAAATCAATATACAATTTTAATAAAATAGTGACATTATACAAATTGATTATAATAACTGATGATCAAAGCTAAGCTCTTGGAGTTTGATAAGTAAAATTGCAGAATGTGTCCAGCATATCTAGTGTTTACAATAGGGTAAGACAATTATATATGACGAAGCACTGCAGAGTTGAATCATCTCTTTGAACATGCAAATTACGTGATACAATTTGCATCAAACAAAAAAACTGTGATGATGGTGAGGAAGGGAAATATAATATTCTACTCACAAACTGCACCTCCTGCTGATGATGATTTTCCGCATCACTGCAATCCACGGAAAACTTGCAATCCACAGCAAACTTGGTTAGGGTAACCCAAAAATCCGGAACTTTGCCTACCACTACTACAGCAGCAGCTACGGCTGGAGCGTTCCTCGACCGGCCGGGGATCTGCACTCCTAGTGCAGTGCGATTTGCAACTTCCTCCTCCTGACCTGCGTGAAGAGGAGGAGCAGCTGCTGCAGGCAGCAGTAGATCATCATCATGTACACTAAAATCAATCCTATACATAATTATCAAAGCTCATTTCTTAACAAATTAGGCGAATTGTTGTGTAGTTATTAAGATACAAAGTTGAAAACAATATTCATGATCTCTTATATAATTTTTACAGAGCTCTGGATGGACTGCATGCATGCATGTAAATGGACAGTATGTGATGTATGATTCCCCATCTGCCAAATTGTGCAATTGAAAATCCTGGAAATTGACATATTCGAGACAAGTACAGAATTCATGAGCACATACATCCCGAGGCTGAATCATTACTACATGAAAAGATAGGGGAATACAAAGTCCAGGAGCAGCTGTTGGAATCGGATGATTCATGAAAAGCTGCAAGAGCTCTAAGAGAAGGAAGTGAACGTAGTACTTACGTAAGGACACATCGCCCGGCGAAAATGGTAATGGTCGGCCTGGAGGAAAGGGCGTCGATATTACTGACTGCTGCGCCTGAGCTACTGTAGGACCCAAGATCTCAAGGAGAGGAGGAGGACCCATCGAACTCATCATCATCGATGGAGGAGGAGGAGAAGGACCCATCGTGCCCATGATTGCACTAGCAGGATGACCCATGATCGTGGCGTTGCTGATGGTCGCTGGACTACAGTTCTGATGAGGTGGACCCTTGTAAGATTCAGTAGTAGTGTAGGGCACGCGCAACAAAACGATGGGCATCTCTGATGATGATGCAGATCGGGTCATGATGAATTGCCGCCTGTATGATCGCGCAGCAGCTGCTCTTGCGTCGGCCTTCAAAGCCTCCAGCTGCGCGGTGCCGTGATTCGGCTCCGCCAGTCGGGGATGTTCTTGCAGAGAAGCTCTAGAGGATACCGGCAGCATGGCTGTGCCTGTTGATCCAATGATCGGAGGAGGCGCAGCTGGTGGTGGTCTGGAAAACGCTGATGCAACCAGCTGCAGCACTCCACCGCGAGACTCCACGCGGTATCGAAATTCATTGCGACTTCGCCGCGGGACTTCAACGGGGATGTGGCAGCTTATAGGGTATGCTGATGCAGCAGCTGCTCGCTGGCATTGCAGTTCCTTAGCTCTAGAATGTAGGAAGGTCCTCCCTTGCACGTCAACATTATGCAGGTGGCCGTTCCCAAGGCGTAACTCTAAGTTTGGTTCTTCATGATCAGTTTGCAGCTGCTGCAACTGCTTTCTATAAATTGCTTTCCCTGATCTTTTGTAAGGAATGGCATGAGCTTGATCAGCCTCCCTCACAGCTGTGGCAAGAGTTTGGTGATTAAACTGCTTCTCGGCAGACGAAGACATCTTATATCTTTTCAGTCCATGGTTTGCCGGATTTATGGCAACGTCCTGCTGCTGCAGATTATGAACCTCATGTTGAATCTCCTCCACACACGAAGACACCTGAACCACTAGATCCGTGAAGGTCGGCGCGCGAACAGCTTGCTGAAAGGTTAACTTCGACTGATCTGCAGCAGGCTCCTCGAATGATCTGTTCCTTGACGGGTGCATACCACAAACGGCCTGCGAAGCTTTCATATAAGACGTAATCAACCGACTTTGCTGAATCGACTGTAGCTCCACTGTAGCAGCAACAGGCGCCCTGAGTCTAGAATTCGTTCCAGCTGCTTCGGCCTCCATAGTACTGCAGGTCCCGCGAGGTGCTGCCGGTATTTGCCGAATTAAGTCGGCGGCATTCATGTATAAAACTGAAGAAGCAGGCATAGCAGCCTGCTCGTCCATAAACCTCCGAATGCGCTGAAAGTCCCACTCATCCGCCATTATTGTTGTTCTACTGTAGCTGAAGCTGCATGGGAAAGACAGGCCCAGATGATCATCATCAGTATTACACATCCCACGGGAAGAAGTAGCGTCAGCTTCATGACTAGAACTGCAACAAGGCAGTTATAGAAGACGGCAGATTGGAAAGGACAACACTATACATGAGCAACAGCGAAAACAACCAATTACAAGCCATGAATAGAATGTGGCAGATCGGACGACAACAGCTGCTGCGCATGAGGATCGACAACAGCGAAGAGCAATGCGTGCATTGAAGTAGGGGTCATATCGGCAATTGCAAAAGCAGAGCTCTCGTGTTAAACCTTAAGAAGCCAATGAATTGTTTCTTTCTTTCTTCACTTGCAAAATGCCCTGCAAAGCAAAAGCTTCGATGTACCAGCTTTCTTTCTCCCCGTTCACGAAATGAGCGCCCTCCACTGGTCTGAACACGTCTATTGGGTTTCAGCTCCGCAACTCCCTCTTTCCTTTCCTTTCCGTTCCGTTTCCTTCCACACCTACTGCAGGTCGGATGGCGATGAAGCTGGGTCTATAACCTAGAAAAACAAAACACCCAAGAGAGAGAGAGCGCGCTTGCACCAGTTGGTTTACAGCGACAGCAGCCGTCTCCTTCCCGCGGCCGGCAGGTATATGTAGATACCGCGCAGTAGTGCGCATGACGAGGGGGATTCCCCTCTCCAAGGTACGTAACCCGGAGGGTAGATGAATCACTATGGATGAATGGAAACTGTCTCTACAACTCTATCACTAAGTTGGCTCGTGCAGCAGTACGTGCTCATCATGACAATTGGATGAAAGCTGATTGTGGTGAAAGGGAAAGCAAGTGCAGGGGATTGATTCCTTGACGAAAGTCCCCACTAGATTATTCATCATGGACTAGTTGAAACTGTTTCTATCACTTTGGCACCTGCAGAAGTAGGCCTATACACGCACGCAGTATGTTTGTTTGAGAGCATCACAATATGAAAACGAAAGCAAGATAAGAGGAGAGCAGTATGTATGTTTGAGATTATCACGATTTGAAAGCGAAAGCAAGATAAGAGTAGAGCAGTATGTATTTGAGAGCATCACAATTTGAAAGCGAAAGCAAGATAAGAGCAGAGCAGTATGTATTTGAGAGCATCACAATTTGAAAGCGAAAGCAAGAGTAGAGCAAAGCAGTATGTATTTGAGAGCATGGCAATTTGAAAGCTAGAGCAAGAGGGGTCTCTGTGATGAAAGAAGTCCTGGATAGATTATTCACTATAGATGAATAAAAACTATTTGTCTTACATTATGAAAGTTTTGGATGCACTAATTCACAACGGATGAATGAAAGCCGTTTCTATCAAATGGCTCCTGCAATAGATATATTTTAAGTAGTAGGTGCACATGACAATAGAGAGCAAAAGAAACAAGGGATTCCGAAACAAGGGATTCCCTTTCGAGAGTCCCGGATAGATTGGTCACTAAGAGTCCTGGATAGTTTGGTCACTGCTGATGAGTGAAAACTATTTCTCTCAATTTGGCATTTCTAGACAAATCACCAACCTTGAAATTTAAAAAAATAAAACCCCACAATGCTTTTAACAACAAAAGCAAGATTCGTGCACAAATGAATGAAAACTCTTTCTTCAGTTTTTTTGGCAACCATGTAGACAGACAGAAGGCCAAGATAAAAAAAAACCCACCCATTATTATTAACCTTGAAACATAAACTAAATTACTAAGTTACAACAAAGAAAACTTCACATGAGTTTATCCCAATATATCAAATATTTTTGACAGAATTAAACCACCATGTGAACTTGCAAGGAGAAGCAACACGAAACCCATCACACACAAAAAAAAACATAAAATAAAAAATCAAATTAATTTAATAATACACCCAATGGATTAAATATCAGTTTGACAACGGCAAGTGCACTCCCTAATCTTACCTCAAATACTCCCTCAAACAACCTGTAAATTTGACCCCAAAAAACATCCCCCTCAAAAATGTAAAGCACTAAGCAGAAATAACAAGTTAAATGTAGCATGGTTGACCCAAAACTTATGCAGGCCCCCAAGCATGCCCAATGGGAAACTAATTTTCAAAAAATAAAATCGATCCCACAATTATGATGATTATGTTAACTATGGTTGGGCTATTATATTTTTATGTAAGAAAAGCAGGAGATCCTTGTTTCAAGTTTTTTTTATCATGGATGATTTTTTCATGGATGATTTTCATCCTAGAAGGCTATGTTACCCTATGCAAATCAGCCCAAGTTCTTCGAGCAACCTAAGCTTCCGTGAATCCATGGTTCCTAAGGCAAATGGGCCCAAGTTCCCCCAAGGAACCATGGTTCCCCCGAGCAAATGGACCCAAATTCAAAAGGAAAATGGGCCCAAGTTCCTATGGAAACTATGGTTCCCCAAAGGAAATGGGCCTAAGTTCCCTATGGAATGATGGTTCCCCTGGGGAAATGGACCCAAGTTCTTGACAAATGATGGTTCCTAGGGCAAATGGATGTAACTTCTTTGGGAAACCATGGTTTCTCAAGGTTAATGGGGCCCAAGTTCCCCAAGAAATCATGGTTCCTCAAGGCTAATGGATATTTTTCATCCATAGTATGCCTGAATTTTTTTCTCCAATTTTGCATTCATTATGTAATTTTTCATCCATAATATATAGGTCTTTTACAACTTTTCATCATATTACGCAAATTTTTTTTCAACTTTTCATTGTG
>Ga0209611_10006914_pt1 | contig 18363 bp, 15 predicted proteins | sample S1TSphgellanicum_3_FD_187693 | JGI IMG/M metagenome (GOLD analysis project Ga0209611, IMG submission 187693) | Host-associated microbial communities from peat moss isolated from Minnesota, USA - S1T2_Fc - Sphagnum magellanicum MG (SPAdes) (version 2) | ecosystem: Host-associated > Plants > Peat... | reverse complement strand
CCAAACCCAAATTTTGCAATTTGTTTGGATTTCCAGGAATAAAATCCATTAAAAATCAATATCTTCCACATCTTACCTCTGAAAATTGTGAAATAAACTTTATTAAATCTGACTCACCAAGAGCTTTTCAACAACACCAAGAACGCCCCCAAATTCTATTACAGTTTTCAGTTTCGATTCATTGAGAAAATGGTTCAATAATCAATAGATTTCACACTGTAGCTCCAAACACTCTCAAACTAAGTCAGTGCACCCCTACTCATCCAGAGCTTTCCAAAGATACTGAGAGTGCAGCATGAAGCTCAGTGGTTTGAGAGATCTCAACATAACAAACAAAACAAACAACCTTCCTTCCTTGATAAATTTTGGGTCCGGGTGAAATCACAACCACATTGGGAATTTACTTGGACAGAAGATGGTGGATGAGATTGATTATTTTGTTCCCATGCCTTCAAATTTTTTTGGTGAAGAGTTTTGCAATATCTATGTTCCTGATGTTGCATGGTCTCACCACCATGGTCAAAAATGCAAAATGTTGTAGAACCCTGGTGCTTGGGTTTTATGTCAGGACTTCTTGATTTGCAGGCAAGGCGCCCGGAATGACCATTCGCAATCCAATGAACAAAAAAAGCTCTTAAGGGACCAGATCCATGAGGAATAACTATTGGGAACACAGTGAACCAAAAAGGCTCTTGGGGGGATGGAGGGGATTGGATTGGATTGGATTGGATTAGATGAGGATCTTCATCCACCACAGATGGGTTGTAACTTTCCGCAGTGGTTGTCAATTTGCCCTGGCTATGGTTTTACACCCTCGCTTTTACCAGGATTACCCTGCACATAGAGCATCTACGGTGGTGCTCAGTATATGACACTGCAAAAATATTTTTCACATCCAAGTTTAGTTATATACTTTTTTCAAACCCCTCACCCTCCCCCTAAAACTAAAACTGGGATGGCGACAAGCTATGGAACTACTAATAGCAAACCACTTGGACCAATCATTATGACAGCCGATAAAAACCAATGTGAAGAAGAAGTCATTCACACGGATTGTTGTGCCTTTCACCACCCTCCGCACAGTATGCCATTATGCTGAGCCAAAAGTATTTTCTTTAGCTACCCGGCATATGTTAATGTTTATTTATCCAATCATACTCTTCAGGATCACACACTGAGCACCTCTGGAGATGCTCTAACATACTATGTTGCATTGTAATTCGGTCTTGAATCCTGTTAAACAATCTATCATTTGTAAATTTTCATCTTGTGCACGAGGGTAGTCCTACAAAGGAAGATGGATCATTGACCTTGGGAACATGATGGGGATAAGTTATTCAATGAAAGAGGCAAATTTACAGAGCCATTTGTTAACATATCTGAGCTTTTGTTGGACAAAATGAAGAAATTCTTTTGGAGGTTTCAAAGCCCAACATGTTTTTTACATTTTTCCTTATGGTGGAACAAAAAGTCCCTTGAGAAATTGAAAATAAGAAGAGGATGGATACCCTTGTTCCATTGTTGCCACTAATGGGTTAAGGTCTAGTCTACACCACATTTTTGAATTTGCAAAGTTGTTCATCATCATCATGATTGTGGGAAGACAAAATGGGCATATTGTAGTACCTTGGCCGCTTTGACACACATTTGTCAAATAGTTAATTGATTTCGAACTTTTCATTTCAACAAATAGAATATTTTTAAAGACTCAAACTCCTCTTCACATAATTTTGTTATTTGGACTTGTTTTGAAAATTTCAACACTTCTGAAAATAATATAACTAGTGTCCAAGTTGCCAAGGTCATAGGGTAGTACAATTTGAGTAGAAAGCAGGTGATTTGCAAAATTTTCATGTTTTTTAATAGTTTTGGAACCTTATTACAAAACAACTAAAATTTCACAATAGATTTGGCAGTTTAGGAGCAGCACAATTACAAATTTGCCATTCAATTTTAGTACCTTTGGCAATGAGACATGGTAATAACCTAATACAGCAACATATTACTGAGTCTTGAACCTATTGTCAGTGTTATTAATTAGTTGGGGGTGGCCCATGTTTGTAAGAATGCATGTTCAACTTTGAGCAAAAGGTATGGAATAAAGTGTGGTGCTGTTGGGAACATCTTGGGGAACAAATTGGGAACTTAAGGAACACAGTGGGAACTTCATCAGGACCTGCAGGAATATATTTAGTAACACATTGGGAACTTGGGATTTTTAAATGATTATTTGTCATGTATGCCCTTTTCCCAAGTTGTGACGTTGCAAATAGATGGGTATTGTTTGCTTAACAAATTAATTTTCATAAAATTTGAAAACCTTACATAACTCTTGTAATCAAACCAAAGAAGCTCAAGGAGAGTGATGCCATGGTTTTTTTTCAAATTTCTCAAGTAGGTCCACTGGGAAGGATCCTCAGCATTGATTAGAACTAAATGGCTAGTGTCCTACGTGGGCTGTAGCATTTTAACAAAAGTGTTGCTACAAGTGGAAGCCTATGAAGTGCCTATGTCTAGATGTAGTAATTTAATTGTTTTTATTTGAAAAAGTGGTGAAAAAAACCCTGAAAATCACAATTTTTTTGAGTTTTTTCATTTGTTGAATCCTTTTGGGCCAAGTTGCAAAACTTGACCCCAAAAAAAAAGATGTAAGTACATGAAATCATTCATGAATATTCCACAAAACCCCACTCAGGAGTATCATTAAGAGATCTCAATTACCACCCTATCCTAAGAAGTTATTGCTAACTATAGATCACATAATAGATACTTGTAAGTTGTGACAAATTATAAACTTCAATATTTAGCTTAATGTTGTACCATGACCAAATATTTGGGGGCAAAATGAACACAACATAAATCCAACTCACAAAATTGCAAATGGTCATACTTGCGTCATGACATCAATGATCCCCCATTGATGTCAATTTGAAACACTAAACTAAACTTGTTGAAGCAAAAAAGTGGCTAACAGGAGTGCAATCTGGAATGCTATTAGATAAAATTCTTAATTAACAGCAATGTAGTTACCAGGGTAGAAGATGGTCTTAAACATGAAATTTGACCCCAAGAAAAACTCTCAAATCCTAGGTATTTATTCCCAGAAATCCACACCTTGCAGTAAAATGAAATTCTATGCTGCAAACCCTTATTTGTTCTATCCTCATTTTTTTCCTCTTCTTCAATTTATCTCTTTCCATTTTGCCTCCCTCTTTTTTTCTCTAAATGAGAACAAAGAGAAAAAACAAAGCAATGAAAAGTTGGTTTCAAATTTTTGGGCTAAACAACTTTAACAGGAAATCCTTAACCTTTGAAAATTTGTTATTTGATTAGTAACTTGAGGCCAAGCACCCACATGCCAAAAGTGTTCAAAATTCCTCCTTATTGGCGGAAAGAATTTTATTAAAAAAATTACATTGTTTTCTCTGCTGAATCACACCCTTGGAGTGAGGAAGCTCTGAAAGTAAACGCCTTTTAGCTCCACCTGGGCCATGTACTTTCTTTTGAAAATTCTTTGCTCATAAGGTTTGACTTTTTGTTCTAGGCTAGTTATAGAATGTAATTTCACAAAGTTTACTCCAGAACATAAAATGGGATTTTTGAACTTTTTCAAGAAAAAGAAATTACAGTCTCAATTTTTAGGACTTAAAAATCAACTCCTAAAACATCTCTCTCACAAGTCGCAACCCAATTTTTTAAAAAATCCTTTCCATCCTATTTCACAAAACTTGTTGGTGACACTAGACCCTAATCCTTAGCCAAACACTTGCAACACTAAACCTTAAACTTTTGAAACACTTGGCAACTCAAAAGTTGAAATGGGAAGAAAAATTTTGTATATAAAAATCAAGGATAGGAACCCATCCATCAAAAGTTCAAGGCAAATGAAAGCATGAATAGACACAACCCAAAGAAAAAATAAATGAAAGCCAACAAACAACAAAATAATAAGGAAAAAAAAACCCTATGCAAATATGACCCAAGGCCATGAAATGATGATAATGATAACAAAAAAGTCCTAAGATGAGAAAATTGTCGTCTGCCACAAATCAGCTAGTGACGAAGATGCACTAGCTATAATGTGTGGAAGAGATGAGGAACCTTGACAAAGTGCAACAGTTTGTTGAAGAATCAATATGGCTTGCGCATGTTATAGGGCTATGGACACATGCTATTGATAGTGGGAAATGAGCATTAAGGGGATTAAAGAAGATCATTGATGACACGCCAAAATGGTTTGTGCACAAGCAATCAAGAATGAATCAAAATGAAAATGAAGACACCCATACATTTCAATAGCAAGGGGAAAGAAGTCATCGATGTTCATTCGACATAAGATTATGTCCTCTCTTGATTAGCCATCGTTGCTACATGTGTTATTGTCGTCAATGTTCACTGCACCATATCTATGTAAGTCAGGTCAACCATGACAATGTCCATCAAAGTATGGAAGCCATCTCTAATAATAAGAATATCCACTTCTCATCAGGTGTGACAAAGGAAAAGGTGAAAAACCTCCCTCTCAACATGTATTGTGCTTTCCAAAACAATAATTGCAACAATGTCCCAAAATGTGTTATGGGCTACTATACGCTCACTCCCACATGGGCACCGAAGCAAATGAGTACCTAGATCGTCAATGGTATGACCACATTGACATCGTGAAAGGTGCATAACTATAGGATGTAGCAAGCCAAGACAGGTACATAGTGCTACAAGAAAATGGGCCAATGATAAACAAAATGTTAATGTGGTAAAACAAATTAATAACCAAACACTTGCCCTTGAACTCAAACATGAGCGAAAACATGTTCGTGTGATATTCAAAAGAACATCTACTAGAAGGGAGGCAAACTCTTGTTCGTGTAAGCAATTTGCCAAAGAAGCCCGCAACTAAAGGTAAGATTGAACCATTAGGCTCTCAAAGGGTGGGACATGAAAATGAACACCCTAAGGTAATATGGTCTGGACATCTCATAATGCCATCTAAAACGAGAAAGTGCTGATTTCAACATGTGTTAATGCATTGAAAAAAATAAGATGATCATCTTGCTAAAAATGAATGACAAATGTAGGAGCAATCAATGCCCAACACTTGAAGAATTAGGGGCAACAATCCAAACCATAGAAAAGAAACCAAACTCACCCAAAGAAATAGGAAGAGTGGCTTGATGATGAACAAGGTGACCAATAGAACCACCAAAAGATTTTGCACCAAGCAACTCCTCCAACTAGCATTGGTCACATCCTAAGGTGGTAATGGGGATTGGTGGAGTGTTGAAACATTGTGATGATAACCATGACCGACCACAAAGCCATATGGTTCCATTGGTGGATGCCACTAATGTGATCTAACTACCAATGGTTGTGTTTTCCTTCTACTTTTTTGCATGTACCTATAGCCCTTCAAATTTGTATCGAGCTTTTTGGCTTTATTTCGCCAGAAAAAAAGAAGCTAGTGTGGTTGGCTTGCTATAACAATGTTGACCAACTATTTTTGGGTTCACACTAACCTTGGCTATAAATGTAAACATGGGTTTATATTTAGTTTCTTTTTAAAATTAAGGTTTTATTTCTAGCTGTAGCCACCAACTTGAGAATAATCTTGTCCACCCATCATGCCACAAGATGGGTGAATCAATGGTCAGTAACAAAATATACCTTTTAAAAGTTATTTCAAAAGTTTAATTTAAGAACTTCTAAAACCTTAAAACACCAAAAACTTACCCCATTGACATGAAATCATTTTGAAACCTAGAATTCATTATTAGAAGAAAATTCAAGCATTACACATAATTTAAAGTAAAGTAAGTTGAAAAAGACTTTCTTGTTTTGGATGGTAGAAACAAACTGTTGTGTGTTAAAAGAATTATAGAACATTACTTAAATGAGTTACAAATTCTAAGCACCATTTGCTACTATAACTCTATAATGGGTAAAAGAGGTGACTAAGAGCATTTCTAGTGGTGTTCAATATGTGATCTTGCACAAAAAAATGGATGAAGAACATCCAACCTGTGCTAGTTTGACTTAGGAAAATGGTTTTAGCTTAGCATAATTGCGCAAGTTGTTGTGGCTAGTAAAAGGTTTAGCATTGATATGCACTTGCAAAAAAGAGTAATAAATATGATCTAACTGCTCTTTAGTGTTTTTGATTGGCACATCATAATGATTGGTACAAGTGGTTTATTATTAGTAGTCCCCCACCTATTTGTTATCCGAATTTCGATTTTATTGGTGGGGTTGTAAAAGAGTACATAACTAAACTTGGATGTAAAAAATATTTTTGTAGGGTCACGTATTGAATACCGTTGGAGATGTTCTAAACAACCTATGTGCACCTTACCACTAGCTATCATGGCTCAAAACATGTGCAAGTTCAAATGATTATGCCTTAGGCAATAGGACAAATTTGTAGTTGAAGAAACATGTCCTCCTGAAGGTGCATTAACATTTATGGAGTGTACATGGAACTCCCGACTAGTGTTGCTTGGTTCCAATTTCAATTCTTGATCTAATTGTCAAGCACCTAAACTGTTAGTTCTAAAATTTGAAATTTAAAACTAGAACTGGAATCAACAACTAGGAAAATATTGGAACCAAAACCCCTTCATAGAACCAAAGCCAACCCTAAAACGTATCTTATACAAGTTATGGTTCTTCTTTAAAATTAATTTGTAATTTTTAATTTGTTTTCCCCCTCACTTGGGTTAGATTTGCTGTTAGTTTGAGAAAATAACTTAGGTATGTATTTTTTTCAATAATAATTTAAAGGTGGAAAAATGTCATCAATTGGCCCATGGATGACCAATTTTCTTCTTGGACTACCACCACTACTCTTATGTGGTGCCTTTTCCTTACCCTTGAATGCTTGTGGTGCCTTGTTAACTACATCTAATGACATTGTCTCCTTAGTTGGGGTGCGCTTGATTACTTGGGGTGCTTCTACTATAATCTCTTTACTTATGGTGCTATTGGTTGCTTGGGTGTCTTCTCCTTGCTTAAGTTGGACAAACTTACTTGTGTTTTTTGTTTAAATGGGGTTTCTAGGATTACTTTTGTAGCTAACGTCTCCTTAATTGGGGTGCCATTGGTTGTTATGAGGGCCTTCTACTTAATTGGTGTCCCATTGTTTGCTTATGTGCCCCTCTCAATGAATGTAATGTTATTTACTTCTATTGATATCAACCCTATAGTTGTGCTGCATTTGCATACATCTAAGGCCTTGCCTTTATTATATGTTGTTTGCCCTACATGTGCAAGCAAAGATGACATTATCATAACAATGGTAAAAGTTAATTTTAATACACCAACACTTGATTGCATGCACTAATAGTTTGCTCCAAAACCACAAGGAATGTCAACTTATAAACAATCATCCAAAGAAAAGAAAATTCAACAAAAAAAACAAATGATATGCAAGTAGAACATAATGTAATTTTAACATTGCACCTTGGACATTCATTGGGGCTTTGGATGGGCAATTGGGTTGTTCTCCAATAGTGGAATCTGAAAGTGTCAAACAGATGGTCTTTTGTTTTGCAACCTTTTTCTCTATACCACCATGCTCATAACACACATGTTAACTGTTTAAGTCAAAGTTAAATGACACAATTGATTAAATTACTTGATATACACGTAACAATCTACTTCATAAAACATTAAATGAATAGTCAAAAGGTAAATTTCATAAATATCATGATTCAAACGTACCTTGGTTTTGTTTTTTTTGGGGGGCTTGGGCAATTGACATACTTTTCATCAACAGAACTCTCAATTATTGTTTTGGTTGGGCTCTTGAAGGTTCTTTTGGGATTGACCAAAAGAACCTTATATTCATTTTCATCCATCTTTGTTGGTTCAATAAGAGAGGTGACCATGTTAATAATAACAGTACACATAATTGCTGCTATTGGAGAACTAGGTCCTTCATGGGGCAACCTTGGGCATGAGTTTCCTACGCTACTATGTTTATGTGATCCAAGGAAATTGCTGTCAATTGGTGTATCGCTGATGCCCCCCATTATAGTAAACCTCCTTTCTTTAGTTGGACCCAATCCACTCCTTGAACCAAGCCTAATCTGCCTCAAATTTGTTTCCAACTGTTATTCTATAGTTTAAACCCACAATTTAAGTTAGGGGAGGAAAGACTTGCAAATCATAGACCACAAATAAGCCAACAACAATGGTTATCCCAAGATGAAAATTTTGATGCAAGCAAGAAATCAAATATTCACCTAGGATACCATGAACACTTTGCCTTGTAGTCTATTTCAATTCATTCAATAGGCAAACCCGCCCTTCTTTAACACCCATCTCTTGTGTTACAAAGTTAGATCTTCACCTTGATCCCTGAACCCCCAACTAGACCACTAATCAAGGTGCAATATTTGATTGCAAACTTTGCACTTGTTGTGGGTTTTCAAGTGCTAGCCAATACAAGATGGGTGATATGTATGTAGGCAAGATGTCACAACAATGTCAAAAAAATGATATGATTGCCCACACACACCATGTGTTTTTCATGATAATCATGTTTGGTGCATCACATAAAGGTCTATCAAGGTGCAGGATAGGCTTAGGCCAAAATGACATCCCTCCCCTTTTTGCATTTCTTGTAATTCCTCAAAGATTGCATTCTATTCATCTACTAGCTCTATTAATTCCAATTTTGCCATTGCAATTGAACTCTCCAAAGTTTCAACCTCCACGTGTGCTTCATTGTATGTTGCCTCCCCCAATTGGGTTCATTCAACCTTGTCCTCCAATACAATTTGCCTAAGTTCTAGTCTTTGTTCTTGGCATATAGAAATCCATCCATGCCACCAAATTTTAACCCTTAATTCCTTATGCAAAAGCATCGTAGATTTATTTCAATTTACAAATAGAAATCCTAAGAAGCAAGTCTCCAAAGAACTTGCAAATTGTAATTAAAAGGTGTAGAGTGGCACACATGGTGTAAGATAAAGATTAGATCACATACCACATGTTCTATGGGGAACCCTTGTTCAAATATTTTTGCTAAAGCCTTCTCCACCTCTACTACTTCAACCTCCTTTGCTTCCACTACTTTCTTCCTATCATCCATGTTAAAATTCATGCCCAACAACTTGTTGGATGCAACTTTATGATCAACATTTAAGGACTTGATCTTTGATCTTTGCATATAAAATGAAGCTCCTTATTTAATTCTAAGAACTTTTCAACCTTCTTGATGTCTTCATTTGACACACCATAGGGACACCTCCTAGTAGTGGGAGATGATTGTTCAATGTTGTCCTTAAGAACATTAACAATACCGCCATATTTTACTCTTGTTTTCATTGATTGTAGTTGGGACTGCAACTATCCATCAATGACATCTATGATGCCACCACTATAAATAGGGTGAGATGCACGTTCTTTCTTCACTATGGTTGAATGCCCACCACCCTTTGCATCATCTTTATGTGCTTTTTTTTTTTGTTGTTGAATCAATTGTCTTTGCCCAATTGATGTCAACACCTTTACCTTGGGCAATGAAACCATGCACAATCCATGTGAGTATTTCATTGTTTGTGGCACTAATTGTCCCAAACATCTTCCAATAAATCTCCTCTGCGACTACCCTATCTTCAAATTTCAACTCTGAGCATTTCAACTTGAATTTCCTTGACCCCCAAAGAGGGCAATGCATTCCTCCATGGTGACATGTTCACTATTCAAGTACTTGGGATCCTCACCAATATTATTCAACTTTCAGTTGGTGAAAAGAAAGCAACATCTTGCTTTTTGATGTCCACCAATGGCCAATTTTATATTGGGATGTATCAGATTTGACCCTTTTCTTACTTAATTTCCTTAGGCATAATTGCCTTCCAAAGACACAAGAACCAATTGCAATATTTATTAGCTTGTAAACCACATTTCTACCCTCCAAATGTTCAAGATTTCTTGAAAATCTTGAATGTTCACAACCATGACTTATATGTGCTTTTCCAACATCCTACCTACTTATAAATGAATTTGTATTCCTATTATTAATTCAAATTATCGAGGTTTAAAACTTAGGACTAGCAAATAAATTTTCACCATTGCCTCTACTTATCATTCACTTGTAACCAACAAGTTTCCAAGCATGTCAATAATGCTTGGGTGCTTGGGAAGGACATACACAACATCGATCTAAGTTTTTTTTGCTAAAATCACAATGAAAGCCACACATGATGTTAAGTTCTTAATGTTTTAACAAAATGGAAAGCAAATTCGGAATGTAGTAACAAAAGATCATACAACCAATTTTAAAGTAGCATATGATTATTCAGTTAAAAGTAGTAAGAACTTAAACAATGTTTAAACTTGTTTAGTGTATATTAACATTCAAATTCAAATCACATAATAAAGTTAGTTACAATAGTAACAAGAAAGGGCCTTATTTGAACATGAAATTCCTTGTCCTCTTGTTAAGCCTACAACATGGGGGCCTTCTTTACTTGTGAGGAATGTCCAAATTAGCTCCACTAAAGCACTCCTATTAGTCAATAGTATTATGTTGAAAGTCCAATGAAACACATATGTAAACACATAATAGCTCAAAGTTAAAAGAATTTAACTTGATTTGACCTATAATGCTAGATTAGCATGTGAATTGGTCTTAAACCTAGACCCACTAGGTTACATTTTGTAGGTTGAAGTGTTAATTACTCAATGCTAGTTATGTTACTATTGACCAACCAACATCATTACTTGGTTGAGCCTTAAAATGTTTTCCAAGCACCTTCATTACTTTTAAAAGGAAATCATAGTACTTTTTGCATACCCTAACTACATAACCACCACCATAAGTTTGAATAGGACAATTAATGATTACCCAAAATTTTTGAATGGTTGACAAGGATTTCAAGTGTATATCTAGAATTCCCATGCAATTGGCAAAGACTTTTCTTGCTAACCAATGACTCCTAAGAAGTATGACAAGGACTCCCAAGTGTGTATCCAATATTTTTTTGTAGTTGACAAGGACTCCTCTACTAACCAATGATTCTTTAGTGGTTTGACAATGATTTTTTCTACCAACTAATGACCCCCAAGTGGTTTAATAAGGACTTCCAAGTGAACAACCAATACTCCTATGTAGTGAACAAGGATCTACCCTACTAAACAATGATTGCTAGGTGGTTTGACAAGGACTCTTCCTACTTACAAATGACTCTTAGGTGGTTTGACAAAGACTCTTCATGCCGACATATGACTCTTAAGTGGTTTGACAAGGACTCTACCTACTAACAAATGACTCCTATGTGGTTTGATAAGGATTCTACCTATTGACATATGACTCAAAGGTGGTTTGACAACAATTCAAAAATGTTCATCCAATCCTCCCATGTAGTTGACAAGGACTAGGCCTGCTGATTAATGATTGTTAGTGGTTTTATCAAGGACTATTGTTGACAATGACTCCTAAGTGATTATCAGTATTCCTATGCAAAAACATATCATGCTCACTAATGACTCCTATGTGCTTTCACATGAATCTTTCATGAAATGTGTTTACTAACCAATGTTCGACAATATGACTCTTCTTAACCATTTAATTTTAATGACTAACAATGCAAGAAGACCAAACTATTAACCTTGGGACTTTGAGATGCAACACAAAGAGCTCATGTGGAACTAAACAACTTGTACATCAAAGAAACTAGTTGCAACATTTCAATCTTGCATAAAATCCTAGCATTGTCTATTACCAAGTTGGAAACAAGTTTAATCATTACATGTATACAAAAGATGGTTTCTAATGGCTTGCAATTCCAAGCATCACGATATTCTCATGAAGTCTACATAAAATTCCATCACCAATTTTCTAGTCAGTATGTTAATCAAGTTGCCAATGGTTCTTTTCAATTACTTTCACTTAAAGAAGCAAGTTGACAACAAATAGTAAAATTTGTGACACATCAATCTAATTGTGCGATAACTTTCACCGGCCTTAAAAGGAATGCACTTCCTAAAAGCTTTCCATAAACATGATTCATCGAACAAAATTAAAATTGAACTATACCTACACCATTGAAAAATCATATCAACCCAAACAATAGTTTGGCAAGTTTCCAGGTAGAAGGACTTGAAGAGAATTGAAATTGAATTGTACCTACACCACTAAAAAATCAAATGAACCCAAACATTGGTTTGGAGAATTTGTAGGCAAAAGGAAGTATCAAAGTTGAAATAATTTTGATACAAATTCATGTGTGTGTTGTGACAATTTTTGCACCTTTAACTATCCACTAGTACACTTTTTCATTGTCACCATGGTGACAATGAAAAAGTGTAGAGACTAGATATTGATATAACCACCCCTAGGTAATTAATTGGCATGGTTGTGTTTAGACTTTACACCATAAAGAGAAATGTAACCAAGGTTTATATTCATGTACCATCTTTGATTTATACCACCATTGTTGCCAAGAATATGAAACAAGTTCATGCTGAAACTTCCTTATCCAACCCATAAGAACACATACAAAAATGTGAAGCATGAATAAAGAATAAACTACATGAAACAAATATTAATTATGAACAAATGTCAATTTGAGTTGGTTATGATTTCAAAAACCCATAAGCAAAAAATCATGTTCAATTCTAGTCCATAATCAAAAGTTTGTAATCTTCAATATCAGGTGCACAACATGGGGTCCTATGTTCACATCAAATCAACAATTCGTTGTAGATTTTTGGTAAGGTAATACATATGGACCCATGGACATGGAAGTGGGAGTTGTTGGCATGGGTTATCATAAAAAGGAAGAAATATGCAAACAAACACCCATTAAAAAAAAAATACATTAGGGAATACTTCAAGAAAAACATGTTAAATCTTAAAACTACTCCACATGCCCAACTACAACCACCTTCAATAACCATAAATGACTACTAGCTAAGTTATCACCCTCCCACCCTAGGTCCCTTAATAACCATGATTACATCAACAAGAGACTTGTGTTGATGGTTTCATATTCATTTTGTTGTTTTCAATTTCTCCTCCCACCACTTTTAAAACCTGAAGCAAGCTTTTAACAAAGGAATAAACTAAAACAAACAATTTGAGCCACAATAAGGTTATGTACATCTTTCAACATGGACATGGTATTAGATTTATGGGATTATGCCTTGATAGAGGTTTCTTCAAGATGTGTGATGCTCAAGAATTATGAAGATGCAATTGTATCAAACATATGGGATTACATCAACATAGGTTCAATCTAGATGTGTGATGCTCAAAAATTGTAAAGATGCAACCCATGGCCACATATTATGGGATTTACAGGTTCTATTACAAGATAATCTATACCTATGTGGCTAGGATAAGAATTTGTTTACCTTTTCAAAAAAAAAAATTTGACCATTGTAAAAAATCATATCCTTATAAGTTTTGCCATTGAAGCTCCTTTATCCAACCTCCAAAATGCAAAGAAAACTGTTGAAACATATATTGACCACATAAAACATAAATTATAAATTTGCTAACAATTTGGAACGGTTATACAACATGACCTAAACCTTGTTACAAACAAATAGATATATCCTTGTTTGCCTTTCATAACTCCAAGCAACTTGTTTCTTGAAGACCTATGGATCTCCATTGGGCCGAACTCTTGAATTGATACACATTGAGATCCTAAACCTTTTAAAATGCAGGGTGCCTCCACCTACACTTAGCATCCACTATTTGAAACAAACTTCCACCCTATTCCAAAGCAAAATACCAAGAAAATAAGTTCATTATGATGAACTTTCTATATCCTCTAGGTCAATTAAGACACAATGAGTTACAAATAATATCTACCAAAGCAAATGAATAAAAGGAACAGAATATAGGACTCACCATTATCATAACCTTTGAATTTGCCTTTTTAAAACCTTCAACCCTTTTGGTACAACAAGCTCTAGGAAATTATGACCTAAAAAATGTGCATCTTGTGATCAAATCTTGCAACAACAATGTGCATCATGCATTGAAACTTCATCTATGCATTTACATTCTCATAACTCTTAAAGTGTTGAAGAATCTTGAACATAGAGCACTAGTGGTATGTTGACCTAAAAACTTGGTGCCTTTGTTTGTAGTAGCACAAAACTTTAAAGTCGTGTGTTGTGAGTAGCACAATCCTTGTAGCAATTACGTGTTAACTTCCAACGCATGAATAAAAAGAAACAAACGATGAGAGAGCATGAAAGTGTGATGGCCAACATGTAATGAATGAGGAGTTCACTAAGAGGGAGTAGGAAGTGACAATAGTGAAAGGGAGTGGCGAATAGTTATTTAAGGTTTAGGGAAAAAAATGGAAAACCCATGATGAGCTTCATCCCGTGCTTGTTTGAAATCAACCAACTAGTAGATGCCACGTAGTAGCAAGGAAAAAAAAACCATGACCCAAAAGTAACCCATGTCTTTTTGGAAAGCATGCAATTGCAAGCCATGGAGTTGCCATTGTGGTATGTACCCATATGAATGGAATTCAAAGTGGAGTTTCGACATTGTTATTAGCAATTGCTAGGCATTTATTTGTACATCACATATGCACCCAATTCTTCTATTTACTTAAGTTTGGAAATACAATTTATAAGGAAGTAACATTTATTTTGTGTTTTGTAGTTGGCTATACTAGGAGGCTTTTTTTATTGGCACTTACATTTTTGAAAAGGAAAATTCTCCGTTACTTTTAATATTGCATTCAGTTTTTCATTTCTTTTCATGTGTGTGCTATAAGTTTCTAGCAATGTTTGTCACTAATTGACTTCAAGGTGCCTATTGTTGAGCCTCTTTTGATATATAGCTAATTTCAAAAGGATTATTGTTTGGAAACACTACATTGGTGGTTGAAAAGAATGCATGGTGTTTATGGCAAGTGATAGTTGGGTGGTGCATTATTCCTTGTTTTTGTTGTTTTGCTACAACCTTAGTGGAAATTGTGAGGTAATAGAAGGTGTAGGAGGGATTAGTTTGAATTATCACATTCTTTGTGGTTTAAGTAACCCCCCCATTGTGCCTATGAATTCTTTTCACAATTGTTGTCAATAATAACACATCCTTGCAATGCTTCATTCCTCTAATGAATTATGTTTGCAACACCAAAGATTAATCAATCACCCAAAAGCCATGGTCTCACAAATGGGTACCATATCAATATTCTTGAGAAGGCTTATGTGCATGACACAAATTCAAACACAATGAATGGATGTAGAAGTGGTCCAAAGGAAGCCTAATCCACATAAAAAGGCTTGCATTCAAACCAATGTTAGTTGAATTTTTAAAGAACTTCCATTTATGGTTCTTTGAAATTTTAGAGCGATCAAAAAACCTTTTGTTTTAGCTTTTTGGGAAAAATGGAATAGAATAAATTCCAATTTCAATTTTAAAATTTTTGCAGAATCAAAGAATTAGGAGAGGCCCTTGGGAGTAAACTTTCTCAAGTGTAAAACACAAAAGGTTTTTAAATTCAAGTTGCTTCTCCATGTGATCAAATTATCTCAAGAACTTTCAATGTCAAATTTGTATTGCACATTTGGAGTAGTGCTAGTCTCATGAAAAATTATGTTTAAGTTCATGAAAAATGGCAATTCAACATTACTTTATCCAAGGGGTGCACGTGAGGCTTTTGACATTTAGTAGGTATGGTGTTGTGCAAGTTTATGATAGTGATTAGGTCTACTAATTAGGGTCAAAAGTAGTCACAATGTTGTTGGGAATATGGTCCATCCAATGTAGTGGACAACAGATTAAGCTTACACTAAGCTGATTTTCAAGAAGAATTAATAGGTATTTGAGAATGGGGATTTTTTGTACATTTTGAAGGGGGAAACACACAAGCTTTTCTAGCTAGAACAATCTTAATTTGTAAAAATGGTTGCATGGTTTGGTTACACCATTATCGTATCTCCAATTTTGGAGAAGATGAAATTCTTGACGTATGTTTTCTTATTTTAACTCTCATCCATATTGAATGCAATAATTCCATTTTGATGCATTTAATAGTTAGAAAGCTACCTGGATTTGTAGTGTTTTTGGATGTATTGTGACCATACATGTTAGTGGAAATTATTGACTTGAATTCATTGCCTGTAGGTCATACTTGATTTTGATGATCTAAGGAAAATTCCATTTGGTGATTAGTTTGTGATCAATGCACCTTAATTTCAATAGTCATATCTTTCCTTTGACAATAGTTGTGGTTCTAAGCTTTAATTGTGTTCTTTAAGGGATCTCATGATGTGATTCAATTCACAATTGTATTTCAATAGTTGTTACTTCATGTATATGTTTTTTCACAAATTATTAGAGTGAAACATTTGGTATCACAAGAATGAAGCACAGGGAGAGGTTGTTTGACCAACATGTTCATTTTCCATTTCTCGTTCCAAAATTGAACCCAAGACAACTTTACATTTTGTTTGGCAAACCTAGTTATATAATTGGGTTCTTATCTAGCTCTTTTAGAGTTTATTGGGCTATTTCAATCGGTTCTATTATTCAATAGTTGATTTAAACAATATATATTGCACAAGAGTAGCTTGGGCTTGCCAATGGTTCATAATGTTCTAACCATCTCTTTCCATTGAAAAAATTCCTTAAATTCAAGAAAGATCTTGATGTAGTTTAACAACTTTTGCTATGGTTTCTTTGGTGATTATCAATGAAATTGTGCAAGGAGGAAGGGGGAATTACAAGATAAGAAAAAATTAGCTATTTTGTATGAACATGTGAAGAGTGAGGTGGCCAAATGTCTATATTACTTAAAGGTCCTTACTTTAACATCTATTCCATTAGTGAGATGCATGGGAATAATGGTTTTTCTTTTTGTTCAACTAGATGGTGGTATTGTGTCTCTTTGCAAAATATGGATTTTTTTAATGAAGATTCATAAACATTAATCTTTGACATTATGTTATGTATTCCCAAAGTTGGTTAATATTTTATAGTGTTTATTTTTGTGGTTAACATGAAAAAAGGAACATGGATCTTTATAAATAATTGTTGCTTCGTCTATTACCTTAGTCATCTAAAGTTGACAATGATAATCACTAATTTTTACCCTTTGATTTTTCACTAGTTTGACTTATGCACTTAAAAACAAATTGTCATATGATATTACGGTATTAACATGATTTGTATACATTATCAAGATTCCAATATCTCATATTCTTCCAAATTTTGAGGAGTCTATTGTTAGCTTATGGGTTTTTAAGGCTTTGTAGTTACAAAAAGTTATTTCTAACATAAATGGTGAGCTTAGTTAGTTTACTAAAACAAAAAAAAGGTTAACTCTTTTCAGATTGAAACATGGGTTTTTTAAAAAAATTATTTGTTTAACAAAGGAAGATTTGTGTGCATTATTTCAAGTTGTGAGACTTTTCATGTTGCTTCTAGGAAATGCAATAAAAAATTAGGATGCATATTTGTTAATAATCATTTGGCCTATGTTTTTGGAGACGGTATCAAGTTGATGAAGCTGGGTGTGTTTTTAAATGTCAATTACCTAACATAGTTTGTAGGGTTGATGTAACATAGTTTGTTTGACACGCTCCCAAGCTCCTTGATAAACTCAAATGTAAGTCTAAAGTGAAAACAACGGAAAAGTAAGGAGTCAGGGCATGTTCTTTGGCTCGTAGCATTTTGAGGGTAGAGGGGCGTGCTAGAGCTCTGGGATGGGGATTAGGAAGGTTGACAAGCAATTCAATTACTCACATGGACCTGCACAAACTAAACAACAAGTTGGTTAGTGCATAGCTAGAGTACTTTTGGTGCACAAATGAGCCACGGGCAAACACAAACTCACAAGACTTACCATGGCCCAAACTTGGGGGAAGCCACCACCTTCCCCCTTATAGTATGTTCTATGCTTGGCCATGGGGCTAGCACCCAAATAACATTTTGTCCTGGGACTCCCAAGTGAGAGTCCCGAAATTTTCGAAATTAGGACTCCTGCAACTTTGGAGGCCCATATGTAGACTTTCAATTGAGGTGAGGTCTAAAGAAAAGTTGTATTCTTCGTTAAGATCTTTCCAACGGTATATGGCACGTCACCTGCACACAAGGAAATCAAGGCGATTTTCGACTTTTAATGGTCGGGAGTCAAATGGACAATTTGACTCCCGGTCCTTCTTTTGGCCATAACTTATGTTTTAAGTTATCCAAATGGGTGATGGGAGCTCATTTTAGACATCTAACTTCCAAAAGCTTTTTAATGATATAAATAAATATTCAATCCAATGAGTTTTGGCCCCTACAATCGCCTTCTAAAGATTATGGAGTCCATTGGGACTCCAACTTCTAAAGTGGGAACTCATTTGGGAGTGTGGGGGTTTATTCCTTCACACTCTTTT
>Ga0209611_10006911_pt1 | contig 18368 bp, 10 predicted proteins | sample S1TSphgellanicum_3_FD_187693 | JGI IMG/M metagenome (GOLD analysis project Ga0209611, IMG submission 187693) | Host-associated microbial communities from peat moss isolated from Minnesota, USA - S1T2_Fc - Sphagnum magellanicum MG (SPAdes) (version 2) | ecosystem: Host-associated > Plants > Peat... | reverse complement strand
TGAAAAACTTGTTTCCTTCAACAAGTCATACCACGAGTGCTCACCAATGTGCTGGACCACTACCCCAAATTGTTTTGTCACCACAACCTTGGACCACTGTAGGCCCACCCCTACAACTTTTGACATGTCTTCAGCCTGTTTGAAAAGGAATTCTATTGAATCTACCCCTTCAAATTTTCCCTTTCTTCCCAAAGTAAGAATTTCTTGATGCCCAGTTTGGAAGCAATTTTGTGTTGTGTCACTTATTCCAATTGTTGAAAACTGATTTTCTAGTTTGAGATGACCATCAGTAGTGTATGGAAAATTTGGGCCGAACCCAAGTCTGCACCAACAACACAAGATAAATTCCACTTAAAAATATGTTTTTTTTACAATTGGACACACTTTGAAAAATTGCCATGTGCACTTTAAAGAATTTTATCTATTTTTGCATCAACAAATTCAAAAGGTACTACCACCAAAAAATTAGATTTGTCCATTTTACACAACTGACTTTAGACTAGTAGTAGTTTTGAATGGAATTAAAAAAGATTCAAGCATTCACTTTATCTTCAGTGAATACACTTGTCAAATTGGAAGAGAAATTGTTAATTATAATTTTCTAAAATTCTAAAATGTTGATTAAATACATCTTTGACGAAGTGCCAATTAGTCCGTTTGCAAGTGAGAGAACTTAAAAAGAAGAGTAGATGAAGCAAATTATCTACCCTAAATGGAAACTTGTATTTAAACTATTTACCAAGGTCGATAAACTAGATTCCCAAGAAACAATTTTGTTAAACACTTAAAGCTGGAACAAATGTTGGGTTGGATGACCAACCAAGAGACCTAATACTGCAACTAGAGCAACCTTGAAAAACAAAAGGAGGTAACACCTATGACATATGGAAGAAGAGGGATGCAAAGCTCGAGAGAGCTACGACGGCTGGATTATTCATGGGATCCCACTTCTCACCTCGATATCTCATCCTCTGTTTCCCCATTAACCGACAGTGACAACCAACAGTCCGACAACGAACCGTCCGACAATTCTGACAACCAACCATCCGACAACCAACCGTCCGACAATTCTGACAACCAACCATCCGACAACCAACCGTCCGACAACTCCGACAACCAACGGTCAGACCTGCCATACCCAATTAACAACTATTAAGTGAACTTCATAGAAGTAGTTAGGCAAACTATAAGCACATGCCAAAGAGGGATGCAAAGCTCGAGCTAGCTATGAAAGCTCGGATAATTGGGAATTCGTTTTTCACCTAAATGTCTCATTGTCATCCGAATACGAATCCTCAGACCTGCCATAGCCACGTAACTATGGCTATTTTACCCACAATGATTTCTTTTTGTTAATTAATTACCGGAATACATCCCTCAAATTTCCCCCATATAATCATGACATTAAAAGGCACTTATTTGAAACTAATAATAAACCCTTCTCAACTTTAATAACGTAAGCATGCCATGGTACTCATGGTTCATAGTTTCCATCGAATGGGTTTGACCTTGCAAGGGACTACTGAGTGAAAGATGCACATTAGTGCCAACTATTTTTAATCAATATGGTTTGGAATGTATTTCTTTGGTAAAAATTCTTGTAAGGATTTGTCCTTTGAATTGTCCCAACCTCAAGGTTCATGACAACCCTGCAAGTGGTTGTGGGTCGAACTTCTGATGATGTGATGTTAGATGTTATCCATCATAGCCAACTAGTTAACCATAGGGGGGTCACTAGGTAAATAGGTCATCAAAATTGTTCAAACATGACAATTTCGAAATGCATGAGTAGCCATATGAATGCACCGGTAATGTAGCACTTGAAAAGTGACTAGCTTTGAAAAGGAGGCAATAACTCTATGACAAGCACATTTGGTCTCAACAAAAGTGAGACCAAAATTTTCATTTTGGTCATTTTTCATGGCCAACCCATGTTACGAAGTAGGAGACCCCAATTAATGTACTTGCACCTCATAATCTTAAATATGGAATTTGCATGTAGTCTGTTCTAAACATAGTTGCACCCAAATTAGGACCAAAAGTCTTGCAATTGTTTGTTTCATCCTTTTAAATTCTAACATATTATAACCATCATATTTGTCCACGAACAAACCATCCAATTATTACAGACTCAATCATATGTAGATAAGTTCCATCAAATTGAAAGCTTCAATAAAATTTCACCACAAATGTATATTGCACCTACAACAAAATAAGAATATAGAAGACTCACCTTGAATAATATGGGCTTTCAAAGCCTGAAGTTTCTTGATTCTGATTTGCCAATGAATTTTGGCTTCTCGTTTTCATTGCATGTTTTCTCTGCAGAGTAGCAAGGATAGACATCTCATCAATATTTGAAGGAACTGGATAGTGTATGGTAAGGCTCCAAGATGGGGGCATTCCTAAAATAAGGGGTCTAGGTTGGATACAAACCTGCATTTCAGGCCCATTATGTCAAGAATAGTAATGCACAACCCTAATGTTGTCATGAGCCTAAACAAAGGTGATAAGAGTGAGAAGAACCATATGCCTACTACCTATTTAGGAAGAAAATGCATCTTACCCTAAAGGTGCATTCACACTTGGTGTTAGGTACTCTAGTGTTGAATCCCCTAACATCATGCTAGTCATTTAGGACTTAAACCTACTTATCCTGAAGATTTTATGTTAAGCTAACATTCACTTAACATTAAACTATTACCCATTTAACACTGCGAGCCACCTAGAATGCCAGCTAGATTTTCATTTATTAAGGCTGTGTATTGTATACTGATATGAAGGACAAAGTTCAAAGAAACCAAAAAATGACAAAAAATGTGATCAAAGTCCAAACAACTATGTGATGGAATCCACAATTACAAGTGGGCACCTGCACACCTCTTTGTGACGTAAACTCTCCAAATGAAAGTCAAGTTGTGGATTATCTGCAGCCAACTTCATTGACAGAAACTGCGCAGGCCATCAAGCCAAAAGTCCAAGGTAAGAGTGCTGGCCAGCACTGAAGGCACAATGTACTGAGAAGAAGGTTTCCTGAATCAAGAGTCTCCCTCAAGGAATATGGAACAATGTGACTCTCAGTTCTGTGAGCATCTGGCAGATCAGTAGGAACCGGCTTGGTGAGATAACTGACCTCCACTTGGTGCTGCAAAGATTGTACATAGTTGATTGTCTCATCCAACATGACAGCCTTTACTGTAAGCTGCAGCAAAGGATACTCAACATAGGTCAGTTCAGCAAGATTGATTTGATGAACTTCTGCATCTTGTTCCATAATCGATAAAGGCAACAAGAAATTGGCAACAGAACAGGAACAATTTGATTGATATTTCTTGAGCTCATCATAATCATTGCCCAAGGCTTGTCTTCAGAATCTATGCAGCTTTTTCCTGGCCTAGACAGGGGCCCTTGTTCTTGCATGAAACGAAAGAATACAGAAATTAGACACCTTGCTGCAGCCTGGGACAAGATCTTGCAGAAACTTCATGCGCTCACTAATCTTTTCTCGGCGGACCTGGAAACATTAAAGACATCCAACACATCAACCAATCCAGTTATCTCTTGTTCAGACTGCAAAGAGCGAAGAACGTGGTTTTGAAGAGAGGGCCATGAGCACCAACTGCAAAGAGTGAAAGAATGTGGTTTTGAAGAGAGGGCCATGGAGCACAGACAGCAACCATAACCATGGATCTTAGAATGGGTGCAACTCTCACTATGGAGAAACCCTAATAACCTGCTCATAATGCCAAATCAAGGACACAGAGTCAATGAATCAACATCCAACACCAAACGCTCAACCACATTACCTGCAAATACCGCTCCTCATGAGCTTGTCTAAATGCAGTATGCGCTAAAGCCGTCTCGGCTGCCTCTTTAGCTTTCCGCGTTACGAACCCAACCTTGTCCTTCATGCTTAACTCAGCCTTCCTTAGGTCCTCCACCGATACGGGTGCGACGGAGGCGGTTTCTGAGTCGTGGAAGTTCCGCCAAATTGTTCTCTCCAATCCCCTTGGCTGGGAACTCGTCTGCTGCATCCCAGGCTGACTTGAGTGTTGGTCCTCTTTGGGCACCCTTCCAAACGTTGCAGCAGGAGTGTTTAATTGCAGGTTGTTTTTGGCTGATGCAGGTTGCTCATCCGAGTCGTCAAGTGATACTGAGCTTGGAGACCCGCAATTTTTTGGATGCCAGAGCATTGACTTGGAATCTGCCCCAAGAGAGAATAGTGCAGCAGATAGTGTCAAAAAAGTTGCAGCTCAGGCACACAAAAACGGTAGAAGTTCGTTTGTGCTTGTGATATAGTCAGACAGGTTAGCACCAGGGGCAGCTGAGAAGGGCAGGATTGACGTGAAGAGAAAAAGCATGCTTTATGCTGGAACTTCTACTCTCATTCCCAATTTGACTCACCAGAAGCAGGAGAGCCAGAGAGGTCACTGTCCTCTTCACCCTTCATCCCAATGCATTCATCTGCTGCATCACAAGTCAAGGCACTGAGCTGTGGCTTGCGCCGCCGTCGATTGTTGTCGGCTAGCCGCTTCCTACAGCTTCTCTTTCCATCATCAAACTCAGATAGAACGTGAAATCTGTTCACAACAGGAGCCACATGCAGATTCAAAACACAGCCATGACCTTTTAGAACAAAGCACACACTACTTTGAGAACCATGGGTGTAGAGAAACGTATGAGCGGCAAGACCATCATGCACAAATCTGCATCCTGGGTGTCCGTTGTATTTCCAGAAGAAATGGGAAAGACACAGTCATAATGTTGGCTAGCACTCAAGAGAAAATTAGCTACTGACAACCATATCTGCAACTAATTATTGTTGGCAGACCAAGCAGAAGAACAAATGAAGCACACCCATCTCTCTGCAAATGATCTACATGTTGCTGATCAACTTTTAACAAAAAGCTGGCTACTGAGAAAATACCTGCTGCACTGCTGGCAAAACCTCTGCACATGACCAGCAAACATAACATTGGGGGCCTTTGAGTGGAATGAACACACTTTATGGCGACGATGGTAGTGTTGGGCTGTGCTGAGATCAGCCTTACAACCCTCTGCCTGGCATATGGGGACCTGGGACCCAGGAGAACCTGCATGATGTCTCTTCCCAAGCCGGCCTAAAACAATGTCCTCTATCTCTGTGGAGAAGTAGGTGCGCACACCAAGGTTGAGTCCTATACGAGCACCATCGCCATCATTTACCTGCACAGATTGCACCAGTGGGTGTTACATAGTAAACAGAAAGTAGTCCTTGTTGGGCTTTGCTTGAGAAGACCAGATTCATCAGCCAAAACCAAATGAATAGACATAAAAAGACTCATGTGAGATTGATTTTGGCCTGAGATTAGTAGCTGACTGTGCATGAACACCACAACAAGAAGTTCAGGATAATGACACACGTTTTGTTGGGTCCTGCCACCGTTCACAGAAACACCTGTATAGTGCTGGTTTTCATCCTCTCTCTCCACCATGTATGGATTCTGCTGCATGCCTCCATAGAACTCCCGGTGCCGCTGGTCATCAAAAGAGCTTAGAAGATCACTGTGAAGCCCAGCCCTATCAGTAGGTGCAAGCCCTGGGATGGCGGATGATCCAAGAACATTTTGAGTTGCCGATGTTGAAGGATGAAGTTTGCCCCGGGCCTCCGGATCTCCATAGTTCATTGTTGCCCAGTGGGGTTCACCTTCGTGATCCCCGGTATTTGCAGAAGAGATCATCCCACACGCCGGCGAGAAGTAACTTGGACTAAGATTCTTAGTGAACTTATAATCCTTGATCACCCCAGCTTGGTGATCCAGAAAAAAGCATAAACACTTTGACAGAGGAGAGAGAACATACGAAGGGCAGAATCTCTAAGAATATGCACTCAGAGAGACATGAAATATTTCGACCAAGTTCACAACTCGGAAGGATAATGATACCTGTACTAACTATACTGGTAACGAGCAATCTGGCAGAGAGGTTCAAGCAAGCAAGCAGGACCTATGCAATGCTTTTGCAGCAAACTAGGATGAGTGACATGCTGTGAAGAGGAAGGCCTATGTTAAAGGTTTCATAACACTCAGGAACTCCCCAAGAATTATAACCTCAAGACTCTACAAAGATTAAGCTACTACTACATGTACCAGTCAACTTCTTTACCATTTCTGTTCTATAGCATAGCAACCTATTAATAATCCCTGTCTGCTATTCAGGCAGAGAAGAAAAATCCCATGGTATATTTGGAAGTTTGCATCAGGTTGCAATAGCACCCTTAGAAGCCTGGCAGTGGACCCCCCTCCATTGTAGAGGCTTGGGATGCTGATGCGTGGTTTCCTAGTCAGAGTGCGATGAATGGTGTGGGCTTTGAGTGGTCACAGCCAAAGTCTAGTTAGCTTAGGTCCAACTTTACACTAGGAGTTAGGGATCATGGTCAACCCAAATCAAGCATTTCTATTGGTGCAGAAGTTGAAATCAGCCCCAAGGGCTTTACACTAGGAGTCAAGGCTGAACTAAAAACAATCTTTTCAATCTGCCCCAAGTTACTAATAAATGCTAAACTTTATGGCCTTGTAGTGGCCCCAAGGCTGAAAAAGGATGCCATCAAATTTCTGAAGCCGATTTGCAACCCTTGGGGTCAATGTTCCAAATTCCAACATTTATTAATATCCTGACATCAATGTTCTAGCATTTACTAGTAACTTGGCACCAAACAACAAGCCAAAATTGCTCAAGGTTGGCCCCAAGTTTTTTCGACCCTGATTCCTAGTGTGAAGCAGGCCTTAGGTTTCATTTGAAAATTGATATATTCAATTTTTCCTTGAAACTTCACAGTATGCGTAATAATGGCTCTGTCCTCTCCATGCAGGTTCAAACAAAATAATGAGCGGTGATGAAATCTTGTAACTTAGTTAGGTGAAGAGAATGCAAACTGAATTTGATGAATACAAAAACAGCCAGCCTGAAGTGTTCTTTTTGTGATGAATTTTCGCCACTCGTGACAGGAAAAAAACAGGGCGTGGGGGCTGCAACCTGTGCAAAGGAACTTTTTTGGTAAAAATGGCCCAAACTCACCATATTTCAAGGAAAACAATTGAAATCACTAATTTCAACACAGGTTCTATAATGTCACCAAAGTAGTGAGGTTCCAAAAAATTTCTGCTCTTCTCTGTGACCGCCTTACCCAAACTTTGGTATGTCCTCTTGTGGATGATCACTGGTCCACCTAATACCCCGCCCCCCCCCCACCACCCCCCCAAGTCAGTTGAAAAACAAAAAACCACTCAGTCAAGAGTATGTGGATACAAAAAGAATTTGATCATAAAGAAAGCAGCTTAATGAGTATAGCTAAGTCTGTGGATCGCAATTTGGCTCCAGTTCAAGGCAAAATTTTCTCCCCAAATCTCACCAAGATGCAAAGTCTCTTTCCCTGTAGACAGTGTCGACAATTGGTCAAACTCTATTACAAATTCATTTCCAGTTCAAGACATGGGCGTACACTAGCATGGTATCGGTAAGCATCCAAGTCAAAAAGCTTGAATATTGGTGGGTCAGTTCAGTGTGGAAATTGGAACCCCTTGTCAGTCTTTATGTATTTGCGAGCCACCTTAAAAGAAGAGAGAAAACCCTTGCAACATATAATAATATGTATAGTTTTATACTTGCTTGTATCTTACCAGCGCTGCTTGGATCTTACAAGCACCTCACAACTTACTAACTTGATGTGTATTTTTGTCCAACCTAACAACACAGCACCAATTCATAGTTTCCTAGTCAGAGTGCAATGAATGGTGTCGGTTTTGAGTGGTCACCACGAAACTTACTTCCTTAGCTTTCATTTAAAATTTGATATATTCAATTTTTCCTTGAAACTTCACAGCATGACTAATAATGGCTCTATCCTCTCCGGGCAGGTTCAAACAAAATAATGTGCCATGATGAAATCTTGTAACTTAGTCACATAAATTGAATGCAAACTGAATTTGATAAATATTTAGACCGCCAGCCTGAACTGTTTTTTTTTGTGATGAGATTTCGCCACTGGGTGACAGAGAAAAAGGGGCGGGCTGCAACTTGTGCAAATGAATTTTGGGGGGGGGGGGGGGGGGGGGTGGCCCAAAGTTGCAATACTTGGAGGAAAAGCAATTGAAATCCCTAATTTTAACACAGGTTCTAGCATGTCACCAAAGTAGTGAGGTTCCAAAAACCTTCTACTTTCGTCTGTGACCACCTTTAACCAACTTTGGGTAAGTTCTCTTGTGGATGATCAAGGGTCCACTTACCCCCAAAAAATTGAAAAAATAATTTCACAAAAAAACCTCTTAGTCAGGAGTAAATACACTAGTACCTTCGTCAATTCCACACTAATTATATTATTTTCGGAATTTTTGAAAATTTCAAAAATTAGTTCTTCCAAATCAAAAAATACTGTGAAGGATAATAATGAATATTTAGGAATATTCCATTTGTTGATATGAATTCTTCAAAAATTAATTAATTATTCGACAGATATCTGTTGAAATGGCCCAAGGTACTAAGGTAATGAAGTCTTCAATTGTCAATCACAATTTGGTTCCAATTCAAGGCAAAAATTTATCCCCAAATCCCACAGAGATGGAAAGTCTCTTCCCTGGAGACAGTCAACAAATCATCAAACTTTATTACAAATTGGTTCCCAGTTCAAGCCAAAATTTTATCCTCAAATCATACACATATAAACATAGACCACCAAAGGACAAACAAAGAAAACTATTACAAGTGCCAACCCTACTTGATTGTTATTGGTGCTGGACTTGATAGAATAAAGTCTCCTATTCAAAAGAATGAAGGAAAAACTCAATGCCACAGTTTCTTCAGATACTTCTTTCCACTTGCCACTGTACTCCCTCCATACAGGATCTTTATGCAAACTGAAACCTGCAGTTCTACTTAACAACCTGACCCAATATTTCCAATTGTATCTGGAAGGTTCTTACAAAACACAATGTTCCTTGCAATTTATAATGCACACCTTACATGAGTCATATGGTGTCTCTAGGACTGCAAATTTCAAATTATGTTAGGTAGCAAGTAGCAATCACCAAGTAGCAATTACTTATCATGATTTTTATAAATATTTTAAAATCCCTTTCCTTTCTTTCAATCAAAAATAGAAATATCTCAAATGAAAATTGGAGAAACTCCATGATAGGCTTTATCACGATTGTTATAAATATTTGAAAATTCTTTATATATATTAAAGCAGAAATCCAAATATTTTAAATAAAAAATGGAAATTTTCAATGATAAGCTTTATCATGATTGTTATAAACATTTGAAAATCTTGCATCCAATTCTTCAAGTAGAAATATAAGTATTTCAAGTAAAAAATGGAAAAAAAATTCACGATAGGCTTTATCACAATTGTTAAAAATATTGAAATCCCTTTCTTATTTTTCAAGCAGAAATAAAAATTATTTCAAATAAAAAATGAAAATTTCTCATGATCATAGTTGTTATAAATATTTGAAAATTCCTTTTATATTTTTCAAGCAGAAATTAAAGTATTTCAAAAACATATACATGAATATGGAAATTAAGAAAATTTTAAGGTTCAATTTGATTCTATGAAGAGGACATCATTGGATTTCATATTGAGTGCAATTTATTACAAAATGTTGTTGTAATTTTAAAGAAGAATGATTCATTTTTCTTTGTACTTTTGGAATCCTTTTGATTCAAATGAATATATAATAGTTCAAAATTCAAAATCTCACACTAAATATCAATACTAATATATTTGATTTGTCTAATTCATTAATGGTAATTATTTCAATGAACATCTTGTGCAATAATTCTCAAAAAAAAATATTTGCATGTGGCTAAAGGTGTAAAAAACATGGTTCACTTAAAGGAAAAGCCCCTCTTGAACTGCAATACTTACATAAAAAATATTTTTAAAATGACCCTTAGCCACATAATGTGGCCTAAAGCAATTATATCTCCCAAAACACAATACCTACCTATGGTTAGAGTATAAAAAACATGGCTCACTTAAAGGAAAGGCCCCTTTGTGTACTGCAATACTTGCATAAAATATATTTTAAATATGATCATTAGGCACATAATGTGGCCAAAACCAATTATATTTCCTAAAACACAATACCTACATATGGTTAAGGTATAAAGAACATGGTTCACTTAAAAGAAGGGTATTTTTCTACTACAATACTTGCATACAAGATATTTTTAAAATCACCTTTGGCCACATAATGTGGCTTAAACCAATTATGTCCCCAAAATGCAATACCTTCATATGGTGAAGTTATAAAGAACATGGTTCATTTAAATAAAGGCCTTTCTTGTACTATAATAATTACATATGGGATTCCCAAAAATCTTAATCTTATATTATGATATGTCAATAACCCCCATGTTGTGTACTTAATATAAATTGGAAAAATCCTTTAACAACAATACCCATAATAAAAGATTTTAACCTACATATGTTTTAATACAAATACCAATATATAATTTTTTATATATAATGGTTAGAAGTTCCATTCTCAATACTTGCATTACATGCCTAACCTAACCTCTTATGTGCGATACCCCCATTAACGGAGTTTATCCACACTAAAGGAATAATAATACCTGGACAGAGTCCTCTTTATATATATTGAATACAAGCTCCATTGGTAATACTTACATAATATAACATAAACTCATATTGTGACATGTGCAATGCCCCCATAATGCAAAATTAATATAAATTGAAAAATCCCTGAATTGTAATACCCACATCCAGGGAGTTAACCTACATTGTAGTAATAGCAATATCTATCATTAGTCCTCCTTATATACACTGAGTATAAGATCCATTAGCAATACTTGCATTACATGGCCTAAATCTCAACTGTGAATTTTGCATTACCCGCATGGTGCATGCTTAATACACACTAGATAAATCCTCACAGTGCAATATCGATGTAACACGACTACAAAACTATGTCTTTTAGGCTACTAAAATATGACTGACATGATTCTATAGTCAAATTTTTAAATGCCAAATGACTAACCATGTCTGTCCAGACTAAGTGTAAATGTAACATAGTTGGTAATGACTGATTGTGCTTTTCATTTTAGTCACAATGGACACCATGACTTAAGACGTGGACTTTGTAGTGCTTACGTGTATTCTCAGTTGTAATTAGCATGACTGAAATTAATCACATATTGCCACATGTGATGACATTCTTAATAATATGATTGAATTGACTTGATATGACTCCATGTGTATACATGTCATTACAAATATGACTGAAAGTAGTCGACAAAGGTACTTGTGTAGCCAAATAGTAGTAATATGACTGAAATTAGTCAATCGAACTATACACATAATAATCAATAAGGAAAATGTGATTGATATATGTCACATGAAGGACATGGCTAATAACATGCTGCCACACATCTGGGAACTTGACTAAAAGCAATCACTTGATTTTTTTAATGTGGCAAATGTATATATATACACCTTACTCCATCAATTATTTAGTATTTCTTCATGATTTTCTAGGTTCTTTGTGGATCAGATATGAAAAACATTAATTATTTGCAATAGTGAGAAATTTTGCATTTAAAAATAACAAAACTCCAATACCATCTTGATGACATAATTTTTTGAAATTCCAACAATTTCATAGACTTGACAAATCTACATCATAACAATTTCACAAACTTAGCAAATCTACGTCATAACAATTTCACAAACTTGGCAAATTTGAATCATTTGAACCATTACTTTGAAACTCAAAGAAGTTATACATTGTGTAGTTCATAATTAAGCTCAACAATCTAAAACAAGTTTACAAATATAATGTAAACTAATCATATGTATAGTCTATTCATCTAACTTGGATACTCCAAAATCTGAAATTTCATAGCATTTTACTAACTTGGTCTTGACTTTTATAACTGAGCTAATAACTACATAATTCATAGCATATATCTCCTAATTACCAATTAACTGAATGTCTCTAACAGTTGGAATGAAGTATCATTCATTTGAATTACTAAATGCATAATCCTCTTAATTATCACATACATCTTCCTCCCCTTCACTATAACTACTAACCAAACCGCTAGCACTAACAGTAATGCCTCCCACAACAGTAACTGGTTTAATTGTCTTTGGTTTAGACATTGGAACTTGCAACCCTGAGAATATCAACATTACTGACCTTAAACATATCAAACTCAACAGGGTCAATTTGAATTTGTTTTGTTACTCATCTCCCACGAGGATCTTTCATTAGAACCACTTTCCATCCTCTCTCCCTTGAATCATACCTAGAAAAAAAAACTTGTTCTACATGTAGTGGAAAAGCAAAGGACCAGTCTAAAATTGGAATCAAGGATCCAAAGTTGACAAGGGTGAAGCCATACTCATCTCGTTCGACGGTTGCACTATTCCCAGTATAGGTCACCTTCACCCAATTACATAACAACACTACAGTATTTAGGACCCCATAGTTGAGCTCCAAAATTTCTTTGACCTAACCCACATACTCTAGATTTGCAACAATGGGTCTTTGATCATTCGGCCCTAAAGGCTAAGACACACACATGTTCAAATATGGCTACTATGTCATTTTCATCCCACATACATTAAGGGGCCTTGAATGTGGGTATTGAATTCAGGATTTAAATACATACAATGTAGATTTGTTATGGAATGCTTTTGAATTGAACAAACAAGGTGATCACTCATCTTACAAAACTACCCAGCCTAGATCCAAACACAATTCCAAATAAATTAATGCAAAAACTTAAACAAATATAGTGATGTAATAATTAAAACCTTAAACAATTCTAGTGATAGAAAAAAACTCTAAAAATTGTACATTTTCAAAAAATGAAAACCTATTTACAAGACCTTACATGTATAATTATGGATGAGACAATTATATATTAAAAAATCATAATTAAAATTTTAAAAATTTATATGAATGAAAGTAAAAATATATACTTTGAGTCTTCCAAACCTAAAAGATGTCTCTAGTCACTTTGAAAAGAGAAAAAATGGGTTGGATGTACTCAATATATGTGATCATGTTTGTTTCCACCTAAAAGTACCCTAACTTAAGGTTTAATTATTATGCAAAGAACATTGTGCAATAGTTATAAATGTTTTGCACATTCACCTAACTCTAAATGCTCTTTGATTAATTTTGTGATAAAAAATAAAACTAATTTTCATTGCAAACCATGGAACTAAATTAATTAATTGCATTATGTACAAAAAAATAATAAATAGAATGAAGTAGAAGCTCAAGGAATAGGAATGTCACTTAACCCTAAATCCACTTTGAGTAATTTTGTGGTAGATAATAAAATCAGTTTTCACTATGAACCATGGAATAAATTAATTAATTGCATTGCATATAACAAATAATAAATCAAGCAAAGTAGAGGTTCAAGGTGCGGCAATGATGATGAGAGACATGTTCTACAATACCCTCATGGGGGTGTGATATGCACACATGGGGGGGGTGATATGCATCAATTAATGTCAAGCACTCGAATGCAATACCTAAATATCTAAGTATGTGCATCAAGGTGGGTGAATGCAAATATTGCAATTGGACCATTTATTATGGAATTCCAATACCTACATATGGGTATATGCAAATGTAGATACTTAGTGCATTGGGGTAATTAATGTTTATTTGAAATGCAATACTTGCATGGGGTTCCTTGACATAAGCCCTAGACACATAAACATATTTTTTGAAATTTGAATTCTGTGTGGGTGGGTAGGTAAACTATTGGGGATGTGGCATTGCAATACCCGCATTGTCAACATGTGCATTGTTGGCAGCAACATTACAGACCTACAAGATATTGGGGTAGATAGGTAGGTACATAGGCATGCATCTAGGGGGAGTTCTTGGTAGGTTGTAAACATATAGGTTGAGAGAGTGGAAATCTAGAAAGTGGGTAGGTGTGAAAGGTTATAGTAGGTAGGTAGGTGAGACGGAGGGGGCTTGATTGTAAATTGGTGGATAGAGCCAAGAAGGCAGGTAGTATGTAGCTGGACAGGTTAGGTCGGAGTTGGGGAAAAAAACAAGCACAAACCCAAAAAGAAAAAAGAGGAAAGGGTCAGCACCAAAAAAAGTAACCAGAGAATGAGAAATCCACCAGCATCTAGTGGACAGAAAGTCCAACTGGTGCACTGGTGGGTGCTGGTTCGCCCTGGCCCATGAATTCTAGTTATGCCCTGAACCGTGCGCATTATTGTACATAAAGCACCCCTCAAAATCGCTATTGTTGCAAACAGAATGAAACTTTACATTTCACACTGATGAATGAACATTTTTATGTAATATCCGTCCTTGAAAAGTGAAGACACTTCTTCTGGACAGGAGTGAATCTAACTTTCTTTTTCCCTCTTGTTTTAAGGTAGCTTCCAAATACATTAAGAACTTTACTTTAAATTTAGAAATTTCTAGTGAACATTCTTAATGTATTTCGAAGCTACCTTCAAAAGAAGAAAAAACCCTTACAAATAATAATAATCTGTATAGTTTTATGCTTGCTTGTATCTTACAACCACCTGACAAGGAACATATTTGATGAATATTTTTCTCAACCAAGAACGCAGCACCAAGTTGTAGGTTCCTAGTCAAAGTGCATCGAATGGTGTGGGTTTTGAGTGGTCACCGCCAAACATTACATAGCTTAGCTTTCATTTGAAAATTGATATATTCAATTTTTCCTTGAAACTTCACAGCATGACTAATACTGGTTCTGTCCTCTCCAGGCAGGTCCAAAAAAATAATTTGTGATGATGAAATCCTGTAACTTAGTTAAGTAAATTGAATGCAAAATGAATTTGATAAATATAAAAACAGCTAGCCTGAAGTGTTTTTTTTGGATGAATTTTCTCCACTTGGTGACAGAAAAAAAGGGAGGGGGGAGTGCAACTTGTGCCAAGAAATTTTTTGGGAAAATTGGCCCAAACTCACCATATTTGAAGGAGACACAATTGAAATAACTAATTTCAACACACATTCTAGTATGTCACCACAGTAGCGAGGTCCCAAAAAGTTTCTGCTTTCCACTGTGACCACCTTTAACCAAACATTCGGTGTGACCTCTTGTGGATGATCAGTGTTCCTTTTAATTTACAACCAACACTAAATGAATTGTATGGTGTCTCACAATTGCAAATTTCAAATTATATCAGCTTGATAAGCCAGGGGAAGGGCAGTTCACACAAGGAACTATGTTATTCTGAGGTGTGAACTTCCACTCCTGCAGTATTTGCCAAGCCTCAAACAACATAATTCTCTCTAGACCTTCCTTTCCAAATTTCCCTACACATGATGCCACCATTTTTCCAAGATGATGCCTTGAAGGACAAATTTTTTAAAAGTTCCAATGCTTGCCACTATTTTCCTGGTGACCCTGCAAAAGCTTATGCAATTTGGTGCCAAACCAGTGAAGGCTTTCATCAATGTAAATAAACTCAAAAAAGATTTAAAACTCTGAATTTATTATCCACGGGGTTTTGTGTAGGGTAAGGAGGCCTGAGGATGAGGCCATACACTACAATGGTATCAGTAAGCATCAAAGTCAAAAAGCCTGAAATATTTTTGGCTTCAGTCTAGAGGGAAATATGTTGTTTGAGGGCTTTGCAAATATGGCAGGAGTAGCCTGTCTAGAGGGAAATATGTTGGTTGAGGGCTTTGCAAATATGGAAGGAGTGGAAATTCACACCTCAGAATGACATAGTTCCTTGCACAACCTGCCCTTCACCTGCTTATCAAGCTGATATAATTTGAAATTTGCAATCCTGGAGACACCATACAACTCAATTACAAGGAACATTGTGTTTTGTAAGGACCTTCCAGATACAAAAGGAAATATTGGGTCAGGTTGTTAGTAGAAGTGCATTTTTCAGTTTGCATAACACATCCTCTACGGAGGGAGTACAGTGGCAAGTGGAAAGAAGTATCTGAAGAAATTGTGGAGTTGATATTTTACTCCATTTTTTTGAATAGGAGACTTATTCTATCAAGTCCAGCATCAATAACAATCAAGTAGGGGTGGCACTTGTAATAGTTTTCTTTGTTTGCCCTTTGGTGGTCTATGTTTATCTGTGTATAATTTGAGGATAGAACTTTGGTTTGAACTCATAACCAATTTGTAATAAAGTTTGATGATTGGTTGACTGTCTCCATGGAAGAGACTTTGCATCTCTGTGGTATTTGGGGATAAAATTTTGCCTTGAACTGGAACCAAATTGCAATTGACAATTGAAGACTTAGTTATACTCCTGGCTAAGGGGTCTTTTATATTTTTCCAATTTTGTGGGGGTAAGCGGACCGGTGATCATCCACAAGAGAACTCACCCAAAGTTGGTTACAGGTGGTCACAGATGGAAGTAGAATTATTTTGGGACCTCTCTACTTTGGTAACATACTAGAACCTATGTTAAAAATCAATGATTTCAATTGCTTTTCCTCAAAATATAGCAACTTTTGGCCATTTTCTCCTAAAAAATCATTTGCACAAGTTGTAGCCAGCTTGCCCGCCCTTTTTTTCCTGTCACCCAGTGGCGAAAATTGTCCAAGAAAAACACTTCAGGCTGGCTGTCTATGTATTTATCAAATTCATTTTGCACTCAATTTACCTCACTAAGTTAGAGGATTTCATCATGGCACATTATTTTGTTTGAACCTGCCTTGACAAGACAGAGCCATTACTAGTCATGCTTTGAAGTTTCAAGGAAAAATTGAATATATCAATTTTCAAATGAAAGCTAAGGAAGTAAATTTCCCAGTTACCACTCAAAATTGACACCATTCATTGCACTCTGACTAGGAAAGTATGAATGGGTGCCTCGTTCTTGAGTTGAGAAAAATACACATCAAATATGTAACTTGTAAGGTGGTTGTAAGATACAAGCAAGCATAAAACTATACATATTATTATTCCTTGCAAGGGTTTTTTCTCTCTTGTTAAGGTGGCTTGCAATTACATTAAGACCGACAAGGGGTTACAATTTCCACACTCAACTGACCCACCAATTTTTCAGGCTTTTTGACTTTGATGCTTACCGACACATCCTAGTGTATGGCCTTGTCCTCAGGCCTTCTTACCCTACACAAAACCCTGGTAAATAATAGATTTGGAATTAAATTTTTTTTCCAAGGCTGACATTTTGAGTTTATTTACATTGATGAAAGCCTTCAAAAAATTTACACTACCAAATCACATAAGCTTAAAGTAGGGTCACCAGGAAAATAGTGGCAACCATTGGAACTCTTCAAAAATTTATCCTTCAATGCATAATCAACTATCTTGCTTTATTTTCACTAGAAGCATACATGTAGTATTCATTCATGTCATGGACCACTAAGCTAAACATACTTAGGCTCTTTTTCTTATGGTTCATGAATTCTGATTATACCCATGAACCGGATAAGTATGTTTAGCTTAGTGGTCTATGACATGAATGAACACTGCATGTATGCTGCTAGTGAAAATAAACCAAGATAATTGATTATGCATTGAAGGATAATTTTTTTAAAAAGTTTCAATGGTTGCCACTATTTTCCTGGTGACCTTGCATAAGCTTATGCAACCTGGTAGTATAAATTTTTTGAAGGCTTTCATCAATGTAAATAAACTGAAAATGTCAGCCTTGGAAAAAATTTTAACTCCAAATCTATTATTCACCAGGGTTCTAAGTAAGGTAAGAAGGCTTGAGGACAAGGCTGTAGAGTAGGATGGTATAATTCTAGAAGTTGCAAATCAAAGGCAAAAGAGAAAGAGAAAAAACTTAGAAGCTCCATAATCCAAGGAAGAAAAAGATCCAAAACCAAATGAAGAAGAATAAGAAAATGCATAATTTGACAAAGAAGATGAATGTTTCCATTCTCAATGGAAGAAGAAGATTCAAATCCAAGAAGGAAAAACAAGAACAAGAACAAGCAAATCCAAATACAAGGAGAAAGAAGAAGAAGATCCAAATCCAAGAAAAAAGAAGTTGATGATCTATAATGCAAGAAAGAAGGACAACATAGATGGTGTTATTTGTTATGGTTTACATCACAAAAACTATGTCCAAGAGAATCATGAATTCCATTACACATGAACTACAATTTCACACATTTGTAGAAGCGACAACATGATGTTACACACTTGCCTGGAATACAATAGCTTGCAACAAATCAAGCTTATAGCTAGGGGAGCCAATCACAAAATAAACTTGTTGGAATACACCAACACAACCCCAAAATGGCTCATTCGGGTGCAAAATCACATTTTGTGGGTTTGGCATCTAAGGACACTACATTTGCAAGATGAAATAGAACAAGAGGTTCAACCATTTTCCTTGG
>Ga0209611_10006910_pt1 | contig 18370 bp, 11 predicted proteins | sample S1TSphgellanicum_3_FD_187693 | JGI IMG/M metagenome (GOLD analysis project Ga0209611, IMG submission 187693) | Host-associated microbial communities from peat moss isolated from Minnesota, USA - S1T2_Fc - Sphagnum magellanicum MG (SPAdes) (version 2) | ecosystem: Host-associated > Plants > Peat... | reverse complement strand
CATTCCTTGACGTCAACGGCGGCATCTGAATGGTTCTTGACGCGCTTCCTTCATTACCACCCGCCAACCTGTTTTCCCCGCCTTTCCAAATACAAACTCATCCAGGTGGGTGAACCAGCACCCACATACTGGTACCTTCACCCTCTTGAGTGTGGACCCTTAGTGGCCAAATTAAACGCAACAAATGTTAGATTTGCACTTTGAGACACCCTGATTTTGTCTCAAGCATGGGATCTTTATAATATTAGCTTCACCTTCCTGAGTGAGGCGTCTTAGTGGCCAAATTAAACCCAACAAATGTTAGATTTGGACTCTGAGACTCTGAATTAGACTGAGGATGGGATCTTTATTAGGTTACCTTCGCCTTCTTGAGTGAGGCCTTTATGTGACCAAATTAACCCAAGAAATGTTTGATTTGGACTCTGAGACCATGATTTTGTCTTTAGCATGGGATCTTTATAATATTACCTTCACCTTCTTGAGTGAGGCCTCTTAGTCCTTTAACCTTCTACAAACAGTCCCAAATGATACATATTGTATGTCTGTTTTTACCTAAAAATATTTATGTCCCTTACACATGATGGGTGGAGTTGAAGATATTTTCTTCATGAGAAAAAAATATGATTTGACGATCTTTATAATATTTAGAAGCAATTTAGCTGAATTATAGGGTTATAAGTTTTAACCATCGTAGTAGTGGAGGTGCTGATTCACCTAAGGAGTGTCTATTTCAAAGGAAAACTAGTCTAGCATCGAATCTGCGAAAAGAATTCCGAAAATGGCAGTATATGAGTCTCGTACGTTAGGTAGTACTTTTACTGCTGGCGACTTGTTTGAGTACTATACTCATTCCTTTAGGAATCTTCTTCGATCAAGAACACTACCTAGCGCTTTCTTACAATTCCAGAGCCTCGGTCAAAATGTAATTGGATACCATGAGCTCACTAGACAGCGCGTAAGTATCGATCCAGTAAGATGGGCTTCGGAAATTAGCAAATCTTTTAGGCTTCTCGATCGCCATCCGTCTGTCCACAGCTAATCCTTCGGCCGCGCCTTCACTTGCGCTGCCAGGCAGGCTCAGTGGAGGATTCTTCTTCGACGCGGAACTGGCCCTATCTATAGCAACATTTGGTAAGTCGTCAGTATATTTCAGAGAAAAAAATCAACGAAAACGCCACCCAAAGACAAAACGCCATCCTCGCAGCTGATTGAGCCCGGATTTTTTCTATTTCCATCCAGCCAGGGTTGTTGTGCAGCAAGGCTTCAAGCAAATCTGGTAGCGCCTGAAAAACGTAGAGCAGCCTTTCTTTTACTGGCGAAATACCGCCAACGAGAGCCATTATAAATCGAAAAATCCAAGAAAATGAAATGATTTTTTAGAATTTCAATTATCCAGAACTTCAACAACTCCTTTTCTTTGTGCGAATTTTGGAAGCTTTAGTGACAACTTCAATTTTCATTTTTTTTAAAAATCGCCAATATTCCAAAATAAATTCAAAAAATCTAAGAAAATAGCTCTATACTCTCTTTACATTGGTTTAAGTAGTGTAGCCAAAAATATATATAAGGCTGTTAAGGAAATTTCTTTTCATAAAATTTTAATAGCCAAATTTGACTAAAATTGGCTTATGGATTATAACCACCTTGACTACATCAAAAAATTGGAGAAAAGGGGGGCCAAAAAAAAGTTAAAATTGTGAGAATATTTTTGTGAGATTTTTATGTTCGGTTTCCAGTAAGGTATTAGAAGATAGAAAATGGATGATTAAAGATTTGTATTTCATATGTGGTTTATAATCAGATATTGCTAAATCTTGCAAGGGATGATGGCCATTTTTGCTACATCTCAAAAAGAAAAGAAAAGATAAAGCCAAAGCTGATCACTAAAAAAACACACCAACGTAGCTGATGGAAAGCCTTATAATATTCTCCAATGCAAAATTGTACGGTGAAAATGTACTGATTGTACAATTTCAGAATTGGCTACAATCCTACTACTACCTAATTGTGGAAATTGCCCCATTTTCACAAAGAGCAAAGCGTCCAGGGTTGACAAACAAAGGTTTTGCCAATCTATTTTCAGAATTTAGAAAAAAGGGACAGAAGGTGGCGCCTCCTCCTCCTCCTCGCTGTAAAGTGTTCTAACTTGGGACCTTACTTACTTACAATTTAGCGTCATTAAGTGGGCCAAACAGCACCCGGGCCAGTTTTGTCTTTTATGTGTTTACCTTACCTTTTTTTTCTGTTTTTTTGGACAAGTTAGTTTTCATTTTTCATCTCAATGTGAGAGTCCGTCTTAACAAATGCAATTCACATGAGAAGTTAACAACATTTTGACCTTTCACATTAAAATGTGAACAATGCAAAGTTTCTTTTCTTGGCAATTTTTTTTATCATTTGGTGAATTTTTTTCAAAAAAATTCAAAAAAAATATTATTATGTTGAATATTCCCTTTTTCAAAAATATTCACCAAAAATTGGAAAAAATCTGAAAATTTGCCATGTTTCTACACATTGGTCAAGCAAGTAGCCAAGATATAAAAGGATTTTGATATATTAATATTTTCATAGCTAGTCTATAGTCAAATGTAGTTAAATCTCCTTGTGTGAGATCTCATCGGACAAACAAAAAAAAAAAACAAACAAACAAATTACCTTCCTTCATAGATAAATTTTCAAACTTTATGCCGTATAATAACACTCATATTAAAACATCCAAATTTTCATGACAACTTTGAAGCTCACAAATAACTCTTGAAAATATTTTGTTCGGAAAATCCCCTTTGCATAATGTAATACTTGAAAAAAATACAAAATCATCTAGCAAACATTTTTGGAAAATAGTTAAAATACCTTGTACAAGTAGCATTTGATTAGCATACACATGGGGTGCTTACAATCTCTAGAAATCATTTGTAAGAAAAAGAGGAACAAGGGTTGGGGTTCTAAAATAAAAGCAACTTCACACATAGGGTTATTAGGTATTGATAATATTAAGGTTGTAGTTAGGTTAACAACAAAAGCTCTCACTGGTTTAGATGCTTTTATAAGGTAGGCCTAAAGTGCCATGTGTTAAAATTTGACATGTCTTTGTTCAAAATCAATGCAAGATGCGGAGGGGTTAGTTTTTTTCCCTTTGATCATTTCAGCTTTCATTGATACTCCCTTGTTCCATTTTTTAAGGAAGAAGTTTCCTTATTGTTTATTTCAACTTTTGTTATCATTCATTTGTTCCATTATTTTGGGAAAAATTTCTTGTTCATTTTTCATTTGGTGTCATTTCATTATATGTTTTTTTTTAAAAAAATTATGTTTCACCAATTTCGTTTTGTGTTTGCTAATTATTCATTTGTGTATCTCTTGAAACTTCAAACATCAAACTCATGCAACATAAGGTCATTGAAGATGTCAATTTTATTAGCACATATTGTACAAATCCTTATGCAAATGTGTGAATGTTTTGTTTTATAACATGAAACCAAATTCAATTTAGTGTGTCAATTTCTTTATGACTTTCCAAAGGTTAAAGTAGCTTCCCATGCTATGATGAATTCCTTGATTCTACACCGACATTTGTAGTCATGTTTTTATGATGAGTTGTTGGTCAACCAAAACCTTGGTAATTCAATGAAGGTCAAGTTTACAACTTAATATTCTCATTTTCTTATGAGTTAGTACAAACATTTGATTGAAGGTTGATTGAATGTGTGTTAGGGTTAATGGAGCTTTTGATAATCAAGTAACTTTCAAACTAAAACATTTCATGGAAAACAAAGACAAGATACATGTGTTGTACTCATACTAGGAATATGCATTACATGTTCTCTTTACAAGTTTGCTCATGGTGTAAAATACTTTCATTGCAATGACATGTTTGTAGTTGGGAAATCAACTATCATTTGGTTATGAAAAAGTTCGTACATGCTATTAATGTTGTTTTCCAACATAATATTGAGTGGCCAGAGGGAGATGACTTGGTAAAGGTAATGTATGGGTTCAAAACATTCTTTGGTTTACCATTTAGCTAGGGCATTATTGATGTCACTCAAATCCACCTCTAGAAACCAAAAGGTTTTTTGTGGGAAACTTCTTTTCATTCAAGTTTAAAGGTTATTGCAACAACAACATGTAACTACAAGTTGCAATTGATTACCAGAAAAAATTCAAAGATGTTTTTGTTGGAATGCCTAGTTCAATGAATGAAGTAGATATTGCACCTTTCTAATTTGTACCATTAAACTTCAATATAACTTCACTTTTACAATTCAAAGTATAATTAAATGTAAGGTCATCAACTTGCATGTTCAATTGTTTTGTGTTTTTTAATCAAATTAATAGTTGGGAGTTGATCTTGCATGCAATTTGAACCAACTAACTATTTTTGTTATCATTAAAAATTAAACAATTTCTAGATTCACTTCATCTAAAGTTGAGCCATTATTTATAAATGATCATGCATTGATATTTCCGTTTAAAATAAGCAGTTCATTACATAGTGGCTCTACCCAATGTTATATGACCATGATCAATATTTTATTCCAAAGACCAACTCTTCAAGAAGGGAAATAAAAAATCTTTAAAAATATTTTATTTTCCAAAATTGAATAATCAAAATCAATTAATTGTTTTGGAGGCATGTGCCAAACTTGCAAAAGTACTACAATATATGGAATGTTTGGAATTTAAACTTTTGAAAACTAAAATGTTTGAATTTTGATGTGTGAATATTGAAAGCTGAAAACTGAAATTTGAAATTTCTATGTGAAATGTTTGGAATTTGAAAATTTGAAAAGTAAAATGTCTGAATTGGGATGTGTGAATACTTAAAATTGAAAATTGAAAATTGAAATGTCTATGTGAAATGTTTGGAATTTGAAAATTTGAAAACTACAATGTTTAAATTTGAATGTGGGAATACTAAAAGTTGAAAATTGAAATTTGAAGTCTCTTTGTAAAATGTTTAAAAAGAATTTGAATATTTGAAAACTGAAAATTAAAAATTGAAAAGTTTGAATATTAAAAACTGAAAAGTTTGAATATTGAAAATTAAAAACTAAAATGTTTGAATACTGAAAATTAAAAACTAAAATGTCTAAATACTAAAAACTTAAAAACCATTGTCAATCAAAACAACAATGGTCAAGATGATATTTAAACACATTGCTCTCTCCATATCTTGCAAAAACCATCAAAATGTTTAATAAACTTCTTTGTTACACATTGCAATGCCCTTATTGGCTCCTAGCAAATCTTCTTTTTTGCTTGATCTTTCAAACTTTTATAATATGTATATAACTCATTCTCACTCCAAAAGTTCAACAATGGGACAAAGGGGAAAGTAGAGAATTATCTAAGCTGTAAATATTTCCAATGCCTTCTTAATTAAAAAACCCAATGAGAAGAAAGATTGGAATTTTACCTAAGAATTTAACATGAAACCTCCATCACCACAAATAGCCACAACCTTCTTCTCTAGATGAAGGAGACATGTTGTTGTTGTCGATGGTAATCCTACTCCCATAGTTGTTAAAGAATTGTCAAGGAGTAATGTGTTGGGCTCATATGCTTGCATACACACACTCCCTACATATCATCCCATTAGTGCCTTCCATTTTTTTCCTTTTATGGTGCATTCAACAATCCTTATTAGAAACCTTTGACTAAGAAGACCACAAAAAAACAACTAAAAATGCTTGATGCCAAGCTTTTCAATGGAAATGTGATTGAAAACCTTTGAAAACCTCTTCCCCAAAATACATACTAGAGAAAAAACCTTGTAGCATCTTGTAAACCAAACCTTGAACATTCCTATAAACACAAAAAGAAACAAACTTGATTAAAAGGTAATCAATTTCTCATGATGACTCATGATGGGAAAATCTTTATACTTGAAAGAAAGTTGTAACAAAAAAAAAGATAGACATGGAAATGGAGAGTTATGAATTGAAAGTGGATCAACTATGTTGACCCACATTTACCATTATCTAAGCAAAGAATCCCATCAGTTGGCATCACTTTCCTACACATGAGGCAAAGTTTCCTAGAATGATTTTTGGAGGAAAAAGTTGATTAGAAACTACTTAGGCCCAATATTCCTCATCCTCATCTTATGGAAGATTGGAAAACGACAATGTGCGACTAACTTGCTTCCATCATTATTGATGTTGATCTAATTTTAAGCATTAAATTCCAAGTTTGATGTAGTGTTCCAAGATTGAAAGAAAATGATCCATACTAAAAATCAAACACCACATGCTGGGGTGTCAACGAGAAATGAATGTCATTGGCACCCTGGCTTATGTGCTCTTCAAAATTTGCTTTCACCTATTATTTCAAGAAACCGTCATATTCTTAAGTCCCACCAAATACTAAACTTCTAGGAACTTTTGAAATAATTTAGTTAATAGCACTTCAAAGTTCCAAAAAATGCATAATTTCATTATACCAGTGCCAAAGGCTAACAAGCATAAATGTTCCTTCTCTTGAAATAGTTGCACACAATCATGACGCTCAATATTCCGTACATGCATCATGAAGGAATAGTTCCAATGTTGTTGCTGCTATAAGACATTCTTCAATTGCCAAATTGCATTTGCTATATCTCCCATAACTTCAAGTTGCATGACAACCAAATTCACTTATATTATTTTGTCTAATGTTGTTGAATATTTCTCTCAAGTGTAATGTGATTTGACTAAAAATCAACCTACTAGTTAAAGACTCTTTTAGCAATTCAAGGTTCCACTTCTTACTTATTCCACTTCCTGTAAGTCGATTGTTGAAGTTCTTATAGCCTACATAGAACAATATGTAGACAAAAAGAAAGGTACAAACAATTCTACCTACCTAAGGGAAGTAAATGTTGTCCACCTTGGTAGTGTAGACGTTCACATGGATAACCATTAGAGCTTTTCCATGCCTACAAAGAATGACCCACTTCACCCATTACCAATGTGAATTGGTGGGTGATTATATATATGTAGCTTCTATTGTGCATGATTAGATCCCAAATGACCTTAATGATAAAGATATTATCTATTCTATTTGATTTTTTTATAGGAATGGACATCAACCTTAGCTTTTGTTTCACATCTTAGGGACTTGATAGTTCTTTTTTTTTTTTAAAAGAATTAAATGAACAGAACCCATTTCCCCTACAATCAAGAATGGCTCAAGTGGGGTTAAGAAAAATGTAACAATACATTTCACCAATTATAAAAGCTTTTTGAATGTACATGAATGATGAACGAACATACACAATTTGCTCCACTCGTCATTGATTTCATCACAATGGAACAAGATGTGAATGTGAAAAACTTCGATAGTGGCAAAAAGTTGCAAACAAGGATGTAAAGCTTGAAGCAAAGTCTCTAAATCATTCATTATTTCATTGCAGCAAAAAACATAAATAAAAGAATGCAGAAAAAAAGATCTTACCAAATCCACAATCTTGTTGTTGAGAACTTCCTTACCTTCTCTTTAATCAATATTGTGTGAAGCATTTTGAGTTTTCCCCAATGTATATTGAAGGTTCCATCTAAGTAAAAGGAAAGTAAGTGTTGTAATCAAGTTTTCGTATTGCTTCACATCTATTCCAAACCACCAAAATCATATGTTTCCATATGTTGTCAACAAAACTCTTAATGTGTCATCCTACAAGTTGTGAACTTGTTTTACAACCTAGTCAACCTCACTTCAATTAACTAAAAACACACCAAAGAAAAAAAATTGAATTCCATTTTGGCACAGTGTCACAAATCAAATTCTTCTCATTTAGAACAAAGTTTACCAGACCTAAAGAAACCAAGGTCATAAAGCTTACAAAGCAAAATATCACTTGCAAGAATCAAATCCGTGTCTGGCTTATCAACTAAAAAGTCATCACCCCATGTATCTTCCATTCCCTTAGATATTTAGGCAAGAATGTTGAATAAATATTCATGTTCAAACCTAATGCATGTGAAATACAAATGCATGTCAAATAGTTTTTGATTCCTACATTGATAAACAATTCACAAACCAATTAATTACTAAAAACCACAAAATATGCAAGTTTTTCAATGAATGACAACCCAAGTTTGCCAAAGCAACTATCTTTGTTTCTTTGGAGTCAACAACACTTCTTATGACGAAAAGTTGGTTAAGAGATGTTTAGAACATTTCAAATTCAAGTAGGTTAAATTATTGATGACACTTTAAATACTACAAGAATTCCACACTTGGAAAAATAATTTTGAAAAGTTGCAAATTTGAAAAAAAAACAACTTGACAATTAAGGAAGGTAGAAAGTGTTCACGTCTAATGTGAGGAAACACAACAACCCCATTAGCTTGATAATTGAAGGCAATGTTGTGTTCTATCTCTTCATCATCATAGTTAGAGGTGGTAATATCAAGATTGAAAGTTTTTTTCAAGAAAATAGTCAATGTTCCTATCCATTGCAACTTCATATTAGAGATAATTTCTTTTAAAATACTAACAAGTTTATACCAAAAAAGAAAAATGACCATGATAAAATGTGTTGCTATTGCCAAATTCTACCACCACCAGTTATATTAAACAATCAACCCACACCATTCAAGGTCCTTGGAATAAGCACATGCATTTAGACAGAGAGGGCAACAACAACAAATAATAGAGAAGAATAGTCTCAACTTGCTAAGCTCCAAAATTCAACACCCATTAAGTAAACCCGGGTGATTGAATAGCCACTCTGAAAACATGCAAGTTTCAAGCCATAGTAGATTGACATTCACTTGGTGGAATTCAAATTCTTAAATCTGTAACACCTAAAATTGCAACCTCATATACATGTAAAAACAAAAAAAGTAAAACACCATTATCTTTTCCACATGAGCAAACATCCATCACCTTCAACTCCTCCAAAAAAATCAAAACAACTATGATTTTCACAAGCCAACTTCTATAAATCCAAGGTAGATCTCCTAAAGGTACAATGCTAAGTTGTATCACTTTTAATTCTTCATGCATAATACTTCATTGTAGGGATTTAGTTGTAATAGGGTAATTGGAACTTGTGTATATACATCATGATTTCAACTTCATGGATCTCTAAAAGAAAAAAATTGTTCTTACAAACAAAAAAAACTACTTAAACTCTAGAAGCTCATTTGCAATGAACTTTAAAAGAGTTACATTGCTACTAGGAAATGCATGATCTCGTTAAACAAAACCATTCTTAGATTCTAAACCACGAAAGTCATCTATGCACACACAAACATCCCCCAAGAGGATACAATTCCCCCCATCCTTTTCATCTCACGTCATTTTGCATTTCAAAAAACAACAAGATTATCATTAGCATGGTTATTGACAATTGCCATTCTAGCCAGAGCTATAATTCCAATAGCAAAAAGCTTGATTGAAAAAGAGAATCCTTTTAGCTTCTGCAATGGTTATCAAAACTTACAACATTCAACTATTTGAAAACCTAATGTACTTGGGGTCACATCCACCCAAACATGGAAAATTACATCCATTTGAAAATTTTCATTATGTGAACACTTGTCATCTCCACATTGGCCAATGAATGAGCCAAAATTTTTATCCCCAAGTCCAAATCTTGCATAGATGCATAATCTATTCCCTACATGCAGAGCCAACAAACCAACCTAAAGTATCTACACCTTTGGACTTGGTTTCAAACTCATTAAAAGTCTAAATTAAGAGCGATTTTGTCTTAAATGAAAACATGGCCCATCATGGTGCTTAAATAAAACAAAACATTCACCATGAACTTTGCTTGTTTTATGCATATTTTTATATTATTGTTTAAAACATTTCAATTGGTTTTTGAAAGTGTGCTCCTACATATCTTGGTGTAATGCTTTACAATTTCTAATTACATGAGGTGAACAGAAAATCCAAAACTTTCATTATTACATCCTTACTATTTTGATTTGTTTCTTTTAATACCAATGAAAAAATGTTTGAGCAATTTTTATGGACTCCAACGCTCCCAACTTGTGTTGTGTTGTGTTGCAACTAGAACTATTAGAACATATGTAAGCACATCGCATACATTTGGAACATCTAGAAGATTGATGAAGGAAGAGTTGCATCAAGAACCCTCATCATAATCATCCAAGTTCACTCAAGCTTTTGCATTACATTGTTGACCATTTGGTACATAATCTTCACCAAACATCTATGTGAACATGAATGTGCGTATGTGCAAAATCCTACTTATCTTACATGATAGCTTCAAATATTATTGGAACATAAAATCTATCACCTTTCACTTGTGGATTTCTTGCATGGTGTGACGCATTGATGATTGCTCCCTTTCAAATGTTTCAATCACTTCATAAAAGTCTATTGAATTATCGAATTGTGATGAACTTATCATGGTCGTCTTATAACCAATACCCAAAATGGTATGTGATGCTTAGTCCTTTGTGGTAAACCTAAAGTTTCTTGTAATATGAATTGAACTTGTTTTTCCACTTATCCTTACACATTTTCTCATTTCTCAACACCTTGGCATGAACAAGCTTTTGAAGCTCATCCACAATCTTGTCCCATTGTTTTGTAATAGGTACTAGTGCACCCTTGGATCTAATAATTCGTTATGAGGTACATGTTCAACATGTTCAATCACATTTGATTAATGCCAATACCTCATTTTGTTCCCAATTTCCCTACCTTGGAGACATCACTGACTTCCTTTTCCTCAAGTAATGATCCTCTTCTACCAATTTTCCTACATGTTCCATTTGTTGTTAACATTGGTGCAAATGTTGTAAGAATTATTTCTTTCTATTATAAACCCTATGATAGGGAGAACGTGTGAGGGCAAATAAACTCCATGAAATTGGAAAATGTTTTAACGACGTGGCTTTTTGAATCAAGAAGGTGTTTTGGCAATGGCAAGTAAGGTGATTAAAAGCTAATATCTTACCTTATTAGCTTTCATGGTGATAATTTATCATCATCAATAGGCATGCAAATTTTCAAATTTTGAAAATTTTATAATTTGTGACATTAACATACCATTAGGCTTAACATTTGAACAAACCCATTTTTGGGTAGTACCACTAAGAATGTCAGCCCCCAAAATCTTGACACCCACCCAATTTGAGGAAAATATAAGATTCATTTAAAGAAATTTTTCATTTCAAATTTTATATCAAAAATTTACCCAAGTCATGTAGAATTTGAAATCTCAATTGGATTTTTAAATTTTTAAATTTTAATATTGCAAATGAATGGTCAAGGACAACATTTCAAGAAAGTAACACTTGGGGTTCCTTTGTTTAGGAACACAATTTAGGAACTTTTCTTTTTTTAAATTAATGTTTTTTAATTTCTAGGATGGTTTTTAAGTTTTTTTTTATTAAAAAAAAGTAATAGATAATAGATTGAAGCAACCATAATGTTTTGAATAATTTTTGAAGGTCAAGATTAGGAGGTCTTGAAGGGCCATTGATTCAAGTTTACAAATTTGTAATAAATCTCATTTTTTGTTTCAATCAATAATTTAAGCCATACCCTAATGATTATAGTTGATGGTTTTATTTTAATTTAATTTACAATAGTGCAACTTGACATTAGATGACAAAGGGTTAGTAATTTCAAGAACACATGTTAAAAACATTTCAAAAACACAAATACTTTACTTGTTTAACCTATGTAGTTGTCTACAAGTTTTCCATAATGTATCCATAGGTGGGGAACACAAAGCCATGTGGTGCAAATCAATAGTAACAATCACAATTTAAAAAGGTTTATTTTTTAAATTTAATTAAATTGGTTCCACCTTTCCTTGAATTTTGTTGAGGTGGTGTCCAAGTGGTACTACCCAAGGATGGGTTTACATATGAAACATTTTATGTATGAACAAACATTATTATTTGTAACATTACCAACACCACAATCTACATGTGTCAACAACCCTTAAAAAGGATTGTTTATCCTAATCCACAACTTTATAATATTAATTTGTACTAAACAATGCATTCTTCTTAGCCTCATTTAAACTTTGGGTGAAATAACTAGTAGCACATACAATGGTATCATGATAAAAACTAAAACCCTTTTTTTAGGGGGGGGTTCAACATTATGAATATTCAACCATGATACCATTTATAAAAGCTCAATTTTAACATTTTTCAAATTGATGTAGCCTCTAAATTCTAAGAGGCCTCGCATAAAAAGGTGAAGGTACCAACATAGGTGTTGTTCATTTCTGTCCCTCGTTGTTTGATAGGTGTACTTTTTTATTACATTTTTTTACAAGCTATTTTTTTAAATTTACTTTTCCATGTAATACATATTTTTTTCCCAATGCATTTCTTTGGACAATATGCACTTGTTATGATAAATACAATGTAAATCATTTATATTATATAAAACACAATAACAAAAAATAAATTTTACACATATAATATTCATTAATATGAAATCAACTACAAGCAATTGTCTCACAATTTTAACATGTATGAACATTGTTGCAATTGTTATGGTAAGCTAAATTTTTCCACATATCATTAAAAGTTCAATTTGCCATCATTAGTTCAACTTAATGTTCTTAATGATTTACAAGGAAGGTGGTTTTTTTATTTATGTGATGGTATTTTGGAACACAATTTGAAAGTTTGAATGCAAAACATATTGGCTTGTGATTGATCCAATAAGCTTCAACAACTCTTTAAACACATTGTTGAATGAAGGTCATTTATTCACATGTAATCAATATAGGAACCATAATTTATTTGATTTTTAAAAATTGGCATTCCATTTGATAAAAAAATTAAGTTCATTTGGTTATGTTTAGTTTTGATAAACATGTCAATATTTAACCAACATAATTTAGATGTGTATATATCATGATGCAAGTTGAACAAAAAAAATCAAAGAAACAAATAAAGAAAAATAAATAAAAATCTAAAAAGTGGGTGGAAACTCAATTACCAATCTTATGAAAAATTGCAACCCAATTTTTGCCAATATAGTTGAGCCAAAACAAAAAAAGACACACACACACATAACGAAACAAACAAACAAACTCAATTAGGCTAATTAATTTAGGGTTTTGATGTGAACACCAATTTGACAAGTCGGCTTGGAACTTCAATTTTGGAATATTATGTTGACAAAGAAATTTGAAACCTCAACTTAGCACCACAATTGAGGACCTCTATTTTGCACTATGATTTGATAAGCAAATTTGGGACTGCAATTTGGGAAGCCACAATTTGGGACCTCATTTCTTTAACACCAAGTTGACAAACCTATTTTGAAACTTCATGAGTTTAACAACCAAAGTTCAAACTTCAATTTGGGAAACCATTTCGAGACTTCAATTTTGAAACTTCAATTCAGAAAACCAATTTGTTACTTCACTTTGATACCTTCATAAGTCAACAAACCTATTATGGGACTTTGGCTTAACAAACAAATTTGAGACCTCAATTTGGCAAGCCAATTTGGGACCTCATTTAAACACCTCAAATTAACAAATCTATTTTGGGATTTTGATTTGAAAGCCAATTTAGAACCTCAACTTGCCAAGTTGATTTTTGATTTTGTTTTCACACCTCAAACTAATAAACCTATTTTCATTTTGGGACTTTAGTTTGACAAAACAATTTGAAATGTTAGTTTGACAATTTGATTTTGCTATGTTGAATCCATTTACAAAGAGCATGAATTAAACAACTATACTTTAATTGGTTTGTGAAGAGCAAATAATGAAGAACAAACTTGTAATTATAAATCTGAAAAAAGGAGAAAAATAGAGCTTAATATCCACAAATGACTAACTAAATAAATGGACACCCAACTTAATATAAGTTGAAATGGTGAGTTGTTGTCATAGAAATTGTGGGAACAAGTTGATAATGGCAAATGAGAAATAACACTTGGGGGAAAAAACTTACTAAATGGCATGTCAATACAATGATTAAAAATGTAGATGGGAGCCAAAAAGATATCAAATGAAGGTATGGAAGTATGGAGAAATGAACATATGTTTGTGTAGAATGTGGATGTGGAATGTCTTTACAAAAATGTTTCGGTAGAATTTTGAAGCCAACAATTCAATAAGAAATTTTGTAACAATCTTAAAATTAAATCTAACATTATAATTTGAAATAGAAAAGCCTTCTAAATTAAAAAAATTATAAAAAATATAGTACATAATACAAAACATCATGATGAAGACAAAATCCCAAAATCCTTCAAGTAAACAATGAAGGTAGAAAATGTTTACATAAATGGAAAAAGAATCTACAACCTTTTGAGCTTGAAAGTGTTCATTATAACCAACAAGCTCCCTAATTGAACTCAAATGGAATGTTCCAATAATTTTCTAGTCACAAAGGAGCTTGGAGGAAGTAGTGGTGAAGATATCCACATCACCCTTGTTATTGCCAACAATATTTTTAACAATATTAATTTCAAAACAAGAACTATATTATACTTGCATACAAAAAAAAAAGAATAGTTCATGACAAACACAATGGTGCATTAGCAAGGGGATCCAAAAATGCCTTGTTCGAAATCCCATATGTGTCATTAGGTCTTGATGTCTAAATAAGGAATGTTTAATTGCCCCATATTATCAACTTACAAATATGAAAACATTGAAAGAACAGAAGGCAAAAAGGACCAAACAAAAAATCATTATTGAACCCCTAGTTGACCACAAAGGCAAAGAAGAGAAGGAAAAGAAAAGAAAAACATTTGTTTAAACCCTTAAACGACCATAAAAACAAAGAAGAGGGGGAAAATGAAAAGAATTTACTCAAGCTTTTAAATAGGGGCAAAGGCAAAGAAGGGGAAAAAACAAAAAATTAAAACTTGCATAGGTGCCCAAAAAGGCACAAACAAGGGGAAGAAAAAAAATTGACTGTTTGGGGAACAAATGAAAATACCCATTGCAAAAAAATAAAAATACAACCATTGGACTAAAGCCATAGACCAACACCCAAGGGGTTCAAGGCAAAAAAACATATATCACAACGTAACCCCAACTAAAGCTCAATGAAGGCATTACAAAATATGCCTTCCAATTCTATGACAAATCAATTACCTAGTGCCCCAAAGATTATCAAACTCAAATAACAAGACAACTTGCTTCTCAAGTACTTTAAAAATTATAAGCAAAACATGCTTCTAAATGATTTCGGCATATTCCACAAATTCCACACAATGGATTCAATTTGATACAATGACCAACTATGCCTATTAAAAACAAGATTGTTCTTCTCAATACAAATCACCCAAAAGACAATGCCCTTGAGCAAATGCCAAATAGGGTTTAAAGTCTTTTCCATGGACATTTCTTGCTTGGCCTTGCATGGAACTTGTTAATGACATTAAATGACCCATTGCCAAGTTTGTCAAGCTTGGGCACTCCTAGATGTGATAGATTTAAATGTTTCCACCACCCCATTACCATGAAATGAACATGATTATTTGTCAAGGAACTGAATGATCTTTGCTCTCCAAACATTAGGTGTAAACACACTAAGGTGGAATAGTTTTAAGCATATGTGGAGTCCATAATACTATCAAAGCAGGATTTGGTAAGATACCTTGGATCACATGAACCATGTGGTATGGTTTCAATAGAAATTCATGATTATAACTTTTGGATTAAAGTGCACATTTGGGTTTCAAAAATGAACAATTTAAAAATAATATGAATCATTGAAACAAAGACAATTCATGGTCTAAATGAGTTCGATGTGTGTAACAACGTAAATGGTTCTACATCATAATGTTAAAGAAACCCACCAACACAACTGCCAATGGCCACCAATATTCTTTCTTCATGAGGAAATTGTAAATTGACTTGAACCACCATTTTTATCTAGAGGTGGTTATCATCCAACTTGAGTCCATAAGAATGTTTAGCTTCAAGAACAACCGAAGGTCTCCCCTCTTCCTTGTGCAACATTGCATTAACCTTTTTTAAACCTTTATGGTAAAACTTAACTTCCTTTTTTCTTTTTGACTCCAAAAAGAAAAAAACTATAAATTGAAACATTCAATAAAATTGGAATGGTACACAAAACAAATTTGAAACTTAAAGCAAAATTGGCCTAAATTCAAGAATTGGCCAAGACCAATACTAACCATTTCCATATCTTTACTTCTTAAGCAATAGGCACATACAATTTTACTTGTGTACCTATTCACTATTTACATATTTTGGGGATTTAAACTTTTAAGAATAATTATCAAGTTGTAACCTCAAGGCTAACTTGAAGCTTAAATGAATTAACATTCACAACAATTGCACCAATTGCATTGGGAAGCCTCATTCATGGATGACCCCCAATTTCCCTTTGGCCCAACTTAGGTTGAATTTTTCCCCCAAAAAAAATTACCTCCCTTGTCCCCACAACCTTAAAAAAAAACTTTTCCTACTTATGTCCTACCTACTCTACATAAGTAAGTAACTTCAACAAGCTCTAACAACATCGGCTTGTGTGTGGGGGGGCAAAGCTTATTGGGTGTTTTTTTGGGTTTTTTCAGTAAGCTTTAACTACTTGTGTGTGTGTGTGTGTTTAGCAAATTTCAACTTGAAACTAAAGGTTAAACTTTTTGGGTGTGTTGAAGTTCAACAAGGTTTAGCCAATAGCCAACTCCAAGCGATGAAAGTTTTTAGGGTTTTTTAGCAAGTTCTAGCAACTTGTGTGTTTATGTTTAACAACCTCCATTCAACAACTTATTCCAATTAGTGAAATCCTAGGTGTGTTTGACAAGCTACAACTAATAGTTAGTTCCAACAAATGAAGCTTTTTGGGGCAAAATTTTTCAAGTATTTTTAACAAGCTCTTAAACTAACCATCAAAGATTTTTGGGTACCTTTAACCAACTCTAGTCATCAAAAACTTTTGGGTTTTTTAACCAATCTCCAACTATGTTTAAAAAACATGTGAAAAAAGTTCCAACCAACATTTTCTTGATTTTTCAACTTTTTTTTCGTTTTTTTACATCCTTTTTTGTGTTTTTTCAACTTAGAGATGAGTCTTTTTGGTTTTTCACTTACATTTTTTTATTTAAGGTATCTAATTTAGGGTTTTAGGTTACGACTTAAGATTTATTAAAGGGTTTAGGTCTATTTAGGGTGGAATAATTTAAGGTTTAAAATTAAGGTTTAAAGGTTTTTGTTTTGATACTTGAATTTGAAATAATGGTAAGCCCATTAAAGTTCAGTTTAAGGTTTATGTGTTAAAGTTTGGGTTAATGGGTTTGGTTAAGCTAAAAATGTGTCTTTTGAATGTTAAAAGTTTTCCTCATTTGTAAGGTTGCCATGGTTACATGCAAAAAATTGGTGAAAGTAGGAGTTTGGGCCCAAGTTGACCAACATTTAACTTCATCAATTATAGGTGGTTCCACACATGTAAAAATTATAAAGGTTTTTCATAACTCCCCTTGTTTAAAATTATCCAAAACTTTTATTCTTTTTGTAAGGTATCAACTTTTCACCAAAGGGGCAATGGGGTGTAGAAATGAAATAGGTACATTAAACATATTTTTAATCACCCCCAATCCCTTGTGAAGGAAAAATCCAAAATGAGGAATCCCCTTTTGGTTAAGTTAACACTTGATTGATTGTTGTAAGTCCTAAGCATTCAAGATTGGGGTGTGGAGATGAGAGCATCCCACATGATGCACACACTTACATTGAAAAGGGTGAAAACTTGCAAACCTTTATCTACACCACCCAATGCACATATACAAAAAGGTGAGGATGGCCTAAGATGGCACTTATGGGAGCGAGAATTGAACAAGACCACTTGGAAACAAGAAGCCAACATGATCTCAAATTTTCATGAATTTGAAATGATTCATAGATGGTATGCCTACTTAACCATCCTTTTGTTTTTTTTTTTCTTTGGTTTCTAAATTCTAGTGTTATCCACACTAATATAAGGTTGTTGTTTTATTGTAAACTTTACAAGACCATTGAAGAGGAATTTGTGACAATCATCATGCATCTCCAAATGGATCGTCACCACGCTTACACACACTAGCATGTGACAAAAGTGGCAACAACATATCACCAAACACATGGGATAGGCGATGTAGATTGTAGTTCTAAAGAAGGTTCTCCCTTGGATAAAGAGTAAGGTTCAAGAAGGATTGTAGGGTACAGTAGCCTCCCACTTAAGTACGCATCCGTTTAAGTACGCATCCTGGTTAAGTACGCATTTTATGACAAAATTTTTAGGGATCAACATTTTTCAGTGGAACATATGTACTCACTCATTTCTGTTTTTATAATAATAGAGTTATCCCTAAAGTAATCCTGTCTTCACCCTGGCCTCCTTTCACCCCTACCCCTCTTTCAGTGGTATCCACCAAATAAAGACATCTTATATATAAATTCACT
>Ga0209611_10006909_pt1 | contig 18371 bp, 15 predicted proteins | sample S1TSphgellanicum_3_FD_187693 | JGI IMG/M metagenome (GOLD analysis project Ga0209611, IMG submission 187693) | Host-associated microbial communities from peat moss isolated from Minnesota, USA - S1T2_Fc - Sphagnum magellanicum MG (SPAdes) (version 2) | ecosystem: Host-associated > Plants > Peat... | reverse complement strand
TGTTGCCAGAGGTAGTGATGGAAAGACGCATCCATCAAACCAATCTTGGCAGGAACCCGGACTTAAATCGGAGCGATTACGCGCGGATATTAAAAGCCTCCCTTGATCGCCGTCGAGGGAGTGGTAAGTAACTGAGCAGAAATATTTACAAACTAATATCTGGTCTGATCTAGACTGGATAAAGGATTCCAGCCCAGAGTTTGTGTAATTAATTCTGCTCAAGTACTTAAAATTAGCCCTTCTTCTGAAAATCGAGAAAAACCTGAGCCAGTGCCTCCCGCACTCTAGGCGTTTGACTGCATTGCAGGGCTTCGCTAACGTTGGTGAGGGCGGCTTGGTTCTCTCCTCTTTCTAGTTGACGCTTGGCAAGTTGCAGTCCCCACAAGGCTGAATTTTCCCTAGCGTTGTCGGTTAGCGGTGCCATAGTAGTCCGGGGCAGATAGGTTTCGGCTATGGCGATCGCCAATCTAGCGTCTGCTATTTGCTGCCCCGATCGGGTGAAGTCATGACTCTCTGCTGCCTCGTGGTTTCGGAAGTACGCCAGCGTCTGCGGTTCGTACCAAACCCCATAGCGAAGGGCCACGCGTTGCCACATCTCCCAGTCAAAGGCTGAACCAGCCCCGGGATTGAATCCGCCAATGGTCTCGTAAACCTTTCGCTTGACCACAACTGCCGGAAATTGCAGGCGGCAGTGGGTGGCAATCCGTTCTAACCAATGGGGGAGAATGCCCGGGGTGCGTCGCTCCAGATCGGAGAGCCAATGGTCCTCCCCCACCTCGTCCACGATCTGGAAGCGGCAGAACGCGAAGCCGACTAACGGTTCTCGCTCAATCCCGGATTGTAGGGACCCGTAGAACCCCGGTGCGATCCAATCATCATCATGCAGTAAATGCACCCACTGTCCCCGCGCTCGCTGGATGCAGAGGTTAAAAATATGCGGGTGGCCGATATTTTCGGGGTGTCGATAAAAATGTACCCTTCCCCTCCCGACCCGATCAACGAGAGCGGCGATCTCTGACGCGATCAATTCCGGTGCCCCATCATTAATCACTTCAATCTGCATCTCTTCTGCGTCCGGCGCTTGTTCCAACACACTTTTCAATGCCTGTTCCAAATAATCCACCCGCTTATAGGCGGTGACCATCACAGACCAGAAAGGACGGCGAGTTATCGGGGATAACGGCAAAATCTTGGGTAATTGCGGCGTGTAAATGGTATCACTCTTTGGTTCAACCTTCATAATTCCCAGTTGTACCAGTTGTTGCGAACTCTCCAATCGTACCGAATGGTTTTCATCGTACAGTTTTAGAGCGGAATTTGCCGAGAGGGTACGGAGGTATTCCACGTATTGATGACCGCCACCGTAATGTTCCTTACGCTCCACCTCCCGCGCCACATAATCGGTAAATAGGGAAAAGTATTTGAAATGTAACAGACAACCGCTTTCCTGGGCGATTTTAGATTCCGGCAGATTGGTGAGATGTTGCCCGCCAATCATCACCATCTCTAGCCCGTATTTCAGGAGAGGAACCTTACTCAGAAGGTATTCTCCGGCCGTTCCGAAAACACGCTCTCTTACCCCCCCGAAATAAATGTTTTGATTGCGGTAGGGGCCGGCCTGTCGGTGTAGACGATGATAGTATTGGTGATCAAAATAGGGGCAAACTTCCAGAAAATCCTCCCCGGATCTGTAGCAGGTGTCTTGCACCGCTTTATCGGAATACATATCCAGCAGAATCGCAGTATAAGCTCTATACTGTCCCTTGTCTAATCTTTGACATAGCTCGCGAATAGTCTCATGCTCGCAATTAGGGTAATAAAGTAACTCATCGGCATCCACCGTTAGACACCAGCAATCAATCCCGTACCGTCTCAGCAGAAGCTCGAACCACACCGAACCGAAATTAACCTGATTAAATGACTTGGCCGACCACCAGACATAAACATCGTCCTGTTGAAGTAAATATTCTAGGGTGCCATCGGTTGATCGATTATCAACGATGAGAAATTTATCAACTCCTTTTTGTCGGTAGTAATTCAGGAAATAGGGTAATCGGGGTAACTCGTTTCTGACGACTACGCAACAAAGCAGAGATGACGAGGAAATTACGATCGCCTTCTCGTCTTCTCTTACGAGTTCATAGTATTCAAATGCCGACTCAATTCCTTCTTCGGCAACGATTAAATCGATATGACGCTTGTGGAATTCAGCATTATTAGGATCATGCTCGATCGCCTGACGGTACACCATAATCGCCGAACCGATATCCCCCTGTCGGGTCAGTAGTGACTCTAGTAGCTGGAGTACCTCGCTATGGGCCGGGTTGACCTCTAGGACTTTCCGACATTCCTTGATTGCTGTCTCCACCTGACCTTTCCGTTGATAGATCGCAGCCTGTTGCGTCCATTCGATTACCCCATGGTTTTCAATCGCTTGACGATACAGGGCGATCACTGTTTTATCTTCTCCTTTGGCAGTTAATAATTCATCTAAGGCTAGCAAGGATGACCAGTGAGTGGGATCGACCGCTAACACTTTTCGATAACCAGCAATAGCACGATCAATTTTGCCCTTCTGGTGCCATAGATTTGCTATTTTAAACTCGACATGGACATTGAATTTCAGTTCAGGATTTTCGGGTGATTGAGTTTCTAAACCAGCATTAGAGGAGATCATATCTTTTGATTTAATAATCGAGGTTCTTCCGGTAATTTTATGGTAGAGCCACTTAGCATTATTATCAAATAATGCATTGAAAACGATGAAAGCCTTGTTCTGTAAGGATTTAAATCTATCAGGCAACAAGCCTTTGGTATTGGGTTCCATAAAAGAGACGGAAGAACCATAATCGAGTGAACCATATCAAATAGAATGTTATTTATCGTCACGTTTATCTACTTTTTAAGAAGCAACAAAGATCCTTTCAGTAATTAAATCGAATTCCCATATCTCATTTACGCTAGATCCTGTTTCGAGGAAATAATCCCCCGTGACCTTAACAAGCTCAATCCGTTACGACCAATTTCTAGAAAATGATTCAACTGATCAATAGGACGCTCTCTCATCTTTAGATAAAAGAGTAACTGCTTGAATCTAAATTTAACGTCGAAGAGGGGATTATGCGAATCGGCAAACGAGCGATCAATATCGCTGAATAATCGCTCGCAGACTTGGCGAGCTAAAGAAATGGCGATCAAGTCGGCGATAACTTCCGACCAGATCGGGGAGGGAATCTCGCCATTTAAGAGGGTTTTAGCAAGATATAAACCGAAGTGCAATACTCTCGTTAAACCCTGCTGTCGGGCTTGATTAGTGACTTCTGACCAATTCAATTGCGGGTAATGGTTTAACAACTCGGCGATATCACCGACTTTCGCTAAATGTTCTAGGTGCAGTCGTCTTTCCCAACAGTCCTTGGCAATTTGAAGACAGAGGACGAGCAGTAGATCTTCCTCGCGGAAACTCTTGACCTCAGTACCCGAAAGAGTATAGCCTTTTGTTCTCGACCACAACCTCCCGAAATTTAGATCGACCGGGAAATAAAACGGAGTCAATCCCCAGTGCAGATCTACCTCTATTTTCCTATGGGGATGAAAGAAACTCTGTTCTCGATCATTAGTTTCTTTGAGGGTGTATCCTGCCGATAGGAGTAGCGATCGACTTTTAGAAAAATCTGCTTCGTCCACCAGAAGATCGATATCCCAAACCTGTCGAAAAGCGGTTTTTCCGTAAATAGAAGCGGCTAGTAGGGTTCCTTTGTAGGGAATCACCGCAATCCCGTCCGCCTCGAAAACAGCTAGTAAGCGAAGGAGTTCAGTGGTTAGAATTAAATTTTTCCGTGTGTTATCGAAAAAGTGCGTTTTTAACGTTGACACGATTTCTGTAGGTATCGCTTCCGGACAAGTCCCCTTCAGACCGTAGTACAGTAAAGGCATGATGCGATGTTTTTCTGCCATGGAAAGCAAGTAACTCCAGTCAATTTCTTGCTGGAGTAAACATTGGACGCGATTGGCGATCAGTGAAGATATCCGGACGCGCGTCAAGCATAGAAGTAATTCGGTTTCAGGAAGCAGGTTCGGAACTAGTTGGCTATACACGGTTGAGTCAGCTTCTCATTTTGTTTGACTATACTACTTTAGGCAGATTGAAAATTATGATTATAGATTTTGATTTGACCGAAAATCCCTTATGACAGAACAGATATTGTAGGGGTGATTGTAGTCGGGTAGCCGCAGTATCCTCTGGCTTTCAGGCGATAACCTAGTTCGATGTCCTCAATACTGTTTAATATCTATCCCCTTGAACGGGCAGGTGTGCCCCTCTCAATGCTCTCATCGTTAGCCGACGGGATCTACGAAGATTTTGAAATAACAGAGCTATTAGAGAAGGGGAACACTGCGGTCACTCACAGATCGCCCTGATTGACGGGTTAAATCAGAGATTCTTCCCTTTTTTCCGGCCATCCTTCCGCTTCATCGACTTCGTGGATCGGATCGAGCATCAAAAGTTCCTGCATATCAGAATATTTTTGGATAACCGGGGGAACAAATTCCTCTTCAATCGCCCTAGAGTCTAGAGATACTCCCGTAAAATCGTCTTCTCCTAAGTCCGCGTCCGCAGGACTAATCAATTCTTCTGCTCGCAGTTGAGCGATTAGGGTTTTGATCGAGCTTTCTATCAGTTCCGCGTCGCCAGTAAACTGCTGCGTGATCGCTGCGACGATATTTCCGGCAGAAAACTTCTGCTCGATTAGATTCCAGACATCAGTACCTACCCGATCTAAGCTGTAGTACGTCCCCTTCGAGAGACTAACTATCACCGTTTCACCATCAATGGTTTCACTAACTACATTCGGACTGTTAACTTTGAATCGTGAGGAATTTTGGACCATTGGAGATAACCTGTTATATTGCAATCAGAAATCTAGCCTTATTTAGTTGTACTAAACAAGTGCATTCAACTAGAGATACTCTAAGTGGGACTTGCTTTTCCCTTCCGTCTCCCACTTTTTATCTCCTGTCTTAGGTCGTTTACGGCAATTTAAATTTTGTAGACAATAGCACAACAAGCCTTTTTATAGGCGAAAAATTCTCTTCTCTCGGTCAAGGGATTTGTGGGGCTAGGGGACGATCACTAGGTCAAGAATTGAAAAATTTGGTAAATTGGCTGTAAAAAACTGCGGCTACGTAACCTCAACCGCGCTAGGCTACATCCGGCCTTGTGCGAGCGGACCACAACAAGGCTAACAAATAAGACAAGCAATGATTCCAGAGTCTTCAGCACGAAATAAGGAACCACTCACCGAGCGGACGGAAGCGATCTTTCGATTTGCCTGCCAGTGGTTAGCGACAGGGCAGATCGAGAAAGCCATTGTCTGGTACGAGAAAGTCCTAGAATTACAACCCAATCACCTTCAGGCAGCTATCCATCTGAGTCACCTACAGCAACAGCGGAATTGGTCTAAGCTACAATCACCCCCCGCGCTTTTAGAGAATCCTGATCGCAAGCTGAACCTGATCGGTCAAAAATTTTTCGTTGCCCATCGTTGTGGATGGAGCTTCGCGATTTATGCCCTCACCCCATTACACAACAGTCAGGGCATCGTGTTTGATGGATTTATAGAGGACTCCTTTCTCCGTCAAGAGCGCCAATCGGGACAAGAAAAAACTCCATACACACAGCCTTGGGTCGGTTTCCTGCATAATCCCCCGGCTATGCCCACTTGGTTTTTCTATCGCGACTCCCCTCAAGTTTTGTTCACCAAGGATAATTGGCAGAAGAGCCTGGAATTCTGCGTTGGCTTATTCACGCTGTCCGAATATCATGCTCAATGGCTTAGAGAGCGGGTAGATAAGCCAGTGTCCGCGTTAATCTACCCGACGGAAATTCCCGATATCCAATTTAGTTTTGATCGCTTTATCGCCAACCCGAATAAGAAAATTATCCAATTGGGCTGGTGGTTGCGGAGATTAATCTCGATCTACGAACTACCGATCGCCCGAAATAATCCATTGGGCTATGAGAAAATTAAACTCAATCCGGCTTTTTCACTAGACTCTGAGACTCAACTGCGAAAACTTGTTGCCCAACAAATTGAAGTGGAAAGAATTACTCTCGATCCGGTATTTGTTGAGAACACACGAGATCTGACGCACGTATCGAATGAAAAATACGATGAATTTTTATCGGAAAATATCGCCTTTATTCACCTATATGATACCAGTGCCAACACCGCTGTCATTGAATGTATCGCTAGGTCCACTCCACTATTGGTGAATCCTTTACCCGCTGTTGTAGAATACTTGGGAGAAAATTATCCTTTGTATTTCCATACATTAGCAGAAGCGGCAGAGAAAGCGATGGATATAGAACGTATTCGCCACGCTCATGAATATTTAAAAGGCTGTGAAACTAGACAGAAGCTATCGGCGGAGTATTTCCTCCAAAGTTTTCAACTTAGTGAAGTGTACCGACGTGTTCAGCAATCTTGTTCGTAAGTGATAATGCTCCGATCCTCGCGCCTTAGTTGAATATTAAGTAGGACGTTTATATGGAAGAAAGTCAGGAGTCAGCGTGTCAGGCAGCCGAGCAACAAATTAAATTCGCTACAATATGGCAGACTAAGGGGAAGTTATCGCGAGCGATCGCTAGTTGCGAAAAAGCGATTCAACTACAACCCGATTATATGTCGGCTTATCTAACGCTGACGCAACTATTGGCACAAACAGGGGAGAGACAGCGGGCGATCAATACTTACCGCCAAGGGATAGAAATGGCGATCAAAAAAGCTTGGATATTACCCGATCAACAACAGGAAAATTTTGTTGATCGAGAAACTCCCATAGAGCGGGCAAGGAATGATTATCGGGAGGCGATCAGGCAACGGGCTGAAAACGGCGAACCGCCGAGAATTTTACTTTATACCAATTGTCCTGGAACCTACGGGGCGGAACAGATCAGCCACGCGTTAATGGTGCGATTAGTTCGATTGGGATATAAAGTAACGTGCGTTCAAAGTCAAGCCAAGCATCATTTGATTCAAGCGAGAGAAGCCCAAGGTATTGAACATATCTGGCTGAAAGATGATGCATACCAGTTCGGGTACACCGTCGGTAATGCCTTAGAAGTCGCCGAAATTTTCGCCTCCGTGCTTCCCGATCTGATTATTTTTGCCGATGGTAATCCTCTAGACAATTTAGCGGCGAATTGGTTGACAATGCTGCTAAAGATTCCCTACATTCGCATTATTCATTGTGTGATTCCCGATTGGGGAAAAGATTATGCGCCCTGTCTATGTTTACTACTCGATATCTATAAATCGGCTGAGGTGATCGTTTCCGTTTCGCGTGCCAATCTGGAACTAATGCGAGAAAGCTTCGAGTTGCCTGAGCCTCTAGGACAAGTTATCTATAACGGACGGCCCGATAACTATTTCGCTCCCTGTCGTCACGAAGTCCGCAAACGCCTGCGTCAAGATCTCGCCATTCCGTTGGACGCAGTTGTCATCTTCACGGCCGCCCGGATGTATTCGGTTAAAGGGTATCAACATCAGGTGGAGGTGATTAAACAACTCCGACAACTACCAGTCTGGACGAGACTCTATTTTGTCTGGGCAGGTTCGGGGAATTTAGAAACGCGACTAAAAGCCGACATCAATGAACTCGGAGTCGGTCAGCAGGTAAAATTTTTGGGGGAACGATCAGATATTCCTGATTTATTAGAAGCTGCGGATATTTTCCTCTTGCCATCTCACGTTGAAGGTATGCCATTAGCGGTTATGGAGGCAATGGCTAAAGGTTTGCCTGTCATGGCAACCCGTATCAGTGGCGTTCCAGAGGAATTAGGAGATACCGGGCAACTCCTGCCCGATCCGACAATCAACCCGCGAGCGACAGTTGAGGTGATTGTGGAGACGCTTCAGGCATGGGCGACCGATACTGAATTACGTCAAACCACAGGACGGAGATGTCAACAGCGAGCGATGGCAATGTTTCGAGAGGAACGTATGTTGAATAGTTATCTAACGCTGATTCAACAGGTTCTTAGATTCAATCCGGTGGACAACCACAGTAGCTAGGCCAAGATACCGAGGGTGAGGGTTTTTTAATCCCTAGCGCCCGCAGGCGATCAATATGGCGCTTGTATATCTTGAGCATACCGAAATGTAGCAAATCCTTTTGTTGTAGGGTCATATTGCGATCATGTTTGCGATAAAATAACATAACTCTGGGGATAACGACTTTAGAAATATTGTTTTCCCAAGCGCGTAAAAACCAGTCAGTATCTTCGTTATCGTGTAGTTTCGGGTCGAATAAACCCACCCGGTTGAACACCAAGCGACGGTAGAGAGCGCTACCCAGATTAATAAATTGATAGGGTTGAAAGATGGGTTTGAATCGGTAGGAATTATCGCCCGCAGTAGCAGTTTCCATCTGCATTCGCTGAATTAATCCCTGAACGATTTCAACTTCGGGATTTGCGGCCAAATAATCCGCGAACTCAGCGATTATCCCATCTGCCCATAGATCGTCAACATCAAGAAAAGCGATCGCTTCTCCCCGTGCGCTTTCGATCCCCCGATTGCGAGCGGCAGCAGGTCCTTGATTGGGCTGGTAAATATAACGAATCTTGTCATGAAATCGGGCGGCAATTTCAGGGGTTCGATCAGTGGAGCCATCATCGACAACAATAATTTCAAGAGGCTGATAATTTTGCTTTTGAATATTTTGAATAGCTTGAGCTAAAAAGCTTTCGCCATTATAAACGGGGAGAATAACACTGAGCGATAGGGTTTTTGAAGCTGGGGTGCCGTTTACATTGTTCATTCTCATCCCTCATTGAGAATAATGACGCTCACCTTGCTTGATTTTATAGGCGGAAGGGTTCGGTCCATAGCTTTTTCTAACCCAATTTCCTATATCGAAGTATTTTTTAGTAGCCTCGTAAATATTGCCTCCAGATGCAATTGCTGTAAAGTACTCGGGGACTGAAACTGCCCAATCAAATTCTGGACGTTCTTGCATAGTAAAACAAATTTTATATTCGTACTGGAGTTGATGAAACTCAAGTAGGTATTCAGGCTGAAAGACCCACGGGGCTTCCCTGAATTTAATAAATAAATTATTCCAATTGATTCTTTCTAACCGTCTTTGCCATTTCTCTCGGGAAATCTCTTCATTCAATTCGTGAACGAATAATAACTCTACTTTATTTTTCAAGATAGCGATGGGGAAATCAAGCCTGCAATTCTCTCTCCAACTATTAATATAGTCATATTTAGAACGAGTAATAAAACTTAAGGGTGATTCTACATATCCTTGGAGGTCTTTTAACAGTTCTAGGTAGCAGGGAGGTTCGATACGGATACCAATAAAAGGGGTATTATACTCAACACCACAATCAAGATAGGGACCGTGCGACCAACAATCATCGCAAATAATAGTGAAAGGTTCAAAATTAGTATCTAATTCTTCACGAGGCTCACCAATATACTTGTGTAAATTTGTCGGATTCCGTGAAGTTTCAATGAACTTACCCGCTGCTTCTTTTCGCCTGTTAATACATTTTCTGACCGCTTTTAGCAATCGAATCTGATATAACTTAGTGGAGTCGGCGAATAGTTGTGGATTACTTTGTCGATGCAAAAGCGAAATTTGCTTTAACGTGATTTTTACAGTATTCTTTTCCCACGCTCTTAAAAACCAGTCGATTTCTTCTCCCGTGTCAAGGGTTTCATCGAAAAGTCCGACTTTCTCGAAGACAGATCGGCGGCAGGTTAAACTGCCAAGGTTAATAAACGGGTAGGTACAATCAGAGTTTTCAATAGGTCTAGAATATCTAGTTTTAGCAGAGATATTCTGAATTAAACCTTGAACGATCGCAACATCGGCATGAGCTTCTAAATAATTAAGCTGACTACTAAGTTTACAGGGTGCCCATAAATCCCCTGCATCTAAAAAAGCGATCGCGCTACCCTTAGCCTGCTGAATACCGAAATTTATATTCATGGCTTTATTGCGGTTAGGTTGATGATAGTAATAAATTGCTAGATCATCTTTGGTTATTTCAGCACCCTGACCTTGATCACTACCATCGATGACAATAATTTCTAGAAGTTGATGATTTTGATTCTTGACACTATCAATCGTGTCTTCCCAAAATTTATTGAGATCGTTTAGTAAGATAATAACACTAACCGCTAGAGTTTCCCGCTTCACAATTCCTACTTCCATAAATTAATTCAAAAAAAGAGTTTAGTATCTTAATATGCAATTTTTCTTAAAACATACTTTCGTGTAACCAATATCGTTCCCAATTTTTATCAGTATTAAAGGGATTCTTGACTTCAAGATAGCCGTTTAAAGTGAGTAAATGAGTAATCGGTTCCCAGATATATCCATCGCATTCCAAGCTAAGTGCTAAAAATCTATACTCGTGAAATGAAAACTCCTTAAGAACTTCAAATTCGCTCCCCTCGATATCGAAAGCCGCGTAGTCGATGACATTAGGAGCGTTGTGCTTTCTTAATAATTCATCTAGAGTAATCGCTTCCTTGATAACTACCCGTCCCTGTTGAATAATTCCCTCGCTATTATGTTTAAATCGCTCTAAGTTGGATTTTATACCACTTAAATAAGGATTGCTATCATTCCCGTCTCCTTCGACAAAAATGACTTGCCCACTCCTATCACATAGACAAACATTTTCGCAGATACTATTAGGGCGATTCTGGATAAGTTGTGAGAAAAACTTAGTATTGGGCTCGATGCAAATTCCCGTCCAGCCCAAGCGATGTTCTAGGATATAACAACTACTAGCCCATTTACCATCCGCAGCACCGGCTTCTAAAAAATATCCGTCGCGTTTGCCCGGATAAACGCATTCTATAATCCAACGATCATTCTGGGTTTCGCTATAAGTTTGTTTGTCTGCCGTTGCTTTTTGAAACAGTCTTAAGGCTCGCTCTCTGTAGTTTGACATAATTAATCATTGGACTCTAATTATAGCGGTTCCCAACCTAGTGAGGTAGGTTTTCAAAACTACTAACCTGGTAAAAAAGGTTTAAGTGTACCTCAGTTGCGTAGGGAAGGCTATGATAAAAATCATACAATAGTTTAGTGTACTTCATTCGACTCCTCTAGAAACTCTAAAATCACTCGTGGGATCTGAGCCATATCGGTGCCTAATTCCAAGATGTAACAGGGAATTCGCTTCACCAAGCCGGACATCATTTCTAGCGCGCTCTGTCCCGTGCCGGAAAGCTGAAATAGGGTACTGGGTGCGAGGGATCTGAGGGCGTGGATCGGCGTGGATTTCTTTAACCTTGTATGTGGTTCTCCCGTGATTTTAGGAACTAGAATCGCTTTGAGCGGAAAACCGGTCACGATCTTTTCGGGAAAGTGTTCTTTTAGGAAGATCAGGGCTTTTTCTTCCTCAAGGCGATCGCCATTACTTACTAGGGGTGCTAAATGGGGAAACCGCTCCAGATCCTTAGCTCCCTTGAGTTTAGCTGTATTATACAAGCTGTAAAGGTAGGGAACGGGATCGGTGGCGATCAGACAGTAATCATCGCTAGCGTAGGTCAAATCAGAGTTTAGGCAGGCCAGAGCCGAGGTAGATTTGCCCGATCCGCCTTTCGCTGTCAGTAAAACACCCCCGTCGCTCTTTCCCACGGCTGCGGCGTGAACGTACTGTCGGTGTTGGGCACTCGTCCACCAATTGAGGAGCGTTTGTAGAGGGGAACCCCGCTCCCAGTAGGGCAATCTCGCGGCGTCAGCGATCCAGTACAAACCGATATTCTGCTCCCGATCTAGGGCACTGAAAATATTCGGTCCCAACTTGTAATGCGCTTGAAAGCGGTCACTACACAACAGATTGACATTCTGGCGGGGATCTAGATACTCGTAGCAGTACCAGTGGAATACATTGAGGAAAGCCGGCATTAACCCTGGTAATCGGCTTTTGGTCGAGACATTATCCCAAACACAGATCGTTAGGGAGGGCTGTTCGGTCGGTTGGACTTCTAGATGGGAAATCGCCTTGGTTAACCCGTCAGCCATATTCCAGGTTGCGAAGCTTAAGCGGATGGTATAGCCACCGATACTGAAGAAGCGATTGATGGTCCCCGTTTCTTCCGTAACCTGATGAAACCAATTGTGTAGCGTATCGAAAAAGGATAATCGATCACCTTCCGTGAAGTGATATAAAACTTTCTGTTGCTCCAAGTACCACGTAAATGTCTCAACATCAACATAGCGGAACATCCAGTCTAAGGAATCACGATCCATAAGTATTTTCTTCGACTAAGGTTAAATACTGCTCGACCACCGCCGACGGCTCCCCCTCGAACTGAATCCGTCCCCGATTCAGCCAGATCGCCCGATCACACAGTTCTTCAATCTGCCCAGTATTATGGGAGATCAATACCACCGCGCAACCATCGGCTTTCATTCGTGCCACGCGATCAAGACATTTGGCTTGAAAAGCGCTGTCTCCCACTGACAGAAATTCGTCTACCAGTAGGATCTCCGGGTGCGTGTGGATGGCAATGGAAAACGCCAGACGCATCTTCATCCCCGTACTGTAGGTACGAACCGGATTATCAATAAATTCCCATAGCTCGGCAAAGGCGATGATTGCATCCAATTGCTGTCGCACCTCGCGTTCTAACAATCCCGCCACCACTGCGTTGACAAACACGTTATCCCGTCCGGTTAGGTCCGGATGGAAGCCAGCGCCGAGATCGAGGAGCGCACCCACGCGACCGTTGAGCGTTACCTTTCCTTCATCGGGTCGCCCTACCCGTCCCAGCAAGCGCAACAGCGTGGATTTTCCCGCACCGTTCCGGCCGATTACTCCTAGCATTTCCCCGCGACTGACTTGAAAGTTGAGATCTCGCAACGCCCAGAAGTAATCGCGGGCCTTAATCCCCTGCCCACCAGCAAGTACTGCTTCCATGATGGTGCGGGGTCTCCCTGGGGTGTAGCACTGAAATCGCTTGCCCAAATTCCAAACGGAGATAGCGTTTTGCATCTAGATCTCCTCCACGAAGCGATCGCTCTGGGCAATAAAGTAGCCTCGTCCGAGTAGGAACAGCCCTAGGGCCCCGACCCCAATCCCGAGGAGCGGTAACGAATTGGGTTGAACGTGTTCAAGCAGTATGGCGCGATAGGCAGTTACGATCTGGGACATCGGATTGAGCCAGTACCAAAATCGATAGCGATCAGGAACGATATGAATATCGTAGAAGATAGGGGTCGCATAGAAGAATAGTTGTAATAGCACCCCGACCGTGTATTTCGTGTCATAGAATGTTACGCTAGTTGCGGCCAGAATATAAGACAGTCCGGACGTGAATCCCAATTGCAGGAGCATTAAGAAAGGTAACTGCCAGATGTCCAATCGAAGCGTTACCCCATCGATGAGCAGAAAGACCAGCAAAACGGGCAAGGCCAACACGAAATGAATCATGTGAACTAGGATCATCACAATCGGTAGGATGATACTGGGAAACCCCGGCTGACGGATTAATGTCGCGTTAGCGTTAATTACGCCGGTCGCGTCGGTTAACGAAGCTTGAAACCAGGTCCAAACCATCAACCCACAGAACAACGATGAAGTGTAGTGTGGGATATTCATTTTTAACACTGCTCGAAAGACTGTGGCAAACACCAGTAGTTGTAGCAAGGGGTTCAACAGCGTCCAAGCGATCCCGAGTACTGATCGCTTGTACCGAACTTTCATTTCCCGACCGACCAACTGATAGATGAGATCCCGCAGATGTAGGACCTCTCGACTGGAAAGTTTAGGGAAAAAACCGCTTGGGGCAACCTTCATCGATTGAAGTCCCCCGCGAATAGCTGTTTCCATCGCTTACGTAATCGCAACAACCGCGCCTTGAGTAGAAGTAATTTACGATCGCTTGCGATGTTGTATTCCAATAGCTCATAGTAGGAGATTGCCATTTGGTTCAAACTCGGTAGCACCCAATCTGGCAGGGATAGATTCAGGACTTCTTGCAGTTCCCTCAATAAATACCTTAGGGGTAAAACTATCTCGTAGCGTTGCGCTCGCGTCACTAACTCTACCCAACGCGCTTCTTCCGAGAGGGCATTGACAAGGGCAGCGGTATCCGCGAGCCAGTAAATCGGCCGCTGTTCTGCTTGTCGGTTGTTCTGGAGACTGAGGTATAATAACTGATCGATCTGACTGAGGACGAGTGCGGGAAAGTTCCCGATCTCAGTAGAAATGGCATCCACCGATAATCGCTCGTCGGTGTAAGACTGCGGTTCCGCTCGAAAAAGATGATTGTGTAGATAGATGGGGACACAGAGCGCATCGTTCGGTGATGTGGCTCGCCATAATGGTAGGGGAGTCTGCCAAAGGCGTTCACCGGGTCGCAGTCTATAGGAATTCATCCAACCTAGTCTTTGTAGGCTGTTGAGCGCAGCTAGAGTTTGGCTACAGGGTACGAACAGATCGAGCCGATAAATGGGACGATGACCGTAATCTGAGTAAACGGTAGACACCAGCGCCATCTCCCCGATCACGAGAGGCCGTATCCCTTCCTCGTGCAATGCCTCGAAAACTTTGACAAATGATCGTGCGAGTAATTGATTGACATACCAAGTGCGACGGTATACCCCTTTTAGACGCTTCATCTGAGTATCTTCCACACCATGCCGCACCAGGTTGGGGTAGAGCGTACTTAAAAGATGGTGCGATTCGGGATCGAGGGCTTCGATGTCTACCGAATCCCGCCACTTCCGCCACGCATCTAGGGCAGGCTGTTCCGGTAGAATTGCCGCTTGTAGGAGCGATAGGTGCATTTTCGTTGGGGGAGATCCGGAGGGACTGCTCGCGGGGAAAACCGTCTCAATGGGAGCGAGGGTCATTAGCGTATCAATAAATTAGTAAACGGGCAACAGAGGGGTAGGATTAACTTTTATATCTCTATGTAGATGCTTCAATAACTGCCAAGAGTATAGCAGATGACGTACATATTACTACCTATAGTCGGTTTTGGTAGTAAAAAAGTTTTGGTAATAAAAAAATCATGGATGAACAGAATCCTGTCAACTCAGCCGCTGAATCGAGGTGAACGATTCACGCAGCAATCTGCTCATGTTTATATTAACGGATTTGCACTACCTGATGAATTTTCTGACACCAATGGCACTCTCAGTTTCTATGGCGCTGAATACAGCCTTTTACCAAGCACTAGCCCACAAGCTTGTTCCAGAACTGTCCTCAGTCTTGGGTACGTATATCAATATGCTTCAGATAGTCCAAGAATTAGATAAACTGAGGATGTCTACCCAAAGTACTGAGTTTAAAAATGCAACTTAAAAACGTCACATTAAGCTATAGAAACAGCGATTCCATCGGAGGCAATTAAAAAAGCAATACCTATTTTCGATTTTGGATTGATTAAGAGAACAGACCAACCTCTCCCCCGCTCCAAATGTAAGCGACTGCTGAAACCAGAGGAATCAAATTTTTTCAGTCTAAAATTGATTTACCAACACATCTCTAGCTTTGAAGCTTGTGGACTGGTTAACGTCCCTATTTAGCTGATATCTGTTAATATCATTATCGGTAACAGTGAAATGCCTACTAAATTTAAGTTATTTTTATTTCACACCCGGAATTATTAAGTATTTATACTCGTTAACAAAATGGTTTATGGAGTTAAACAAATTTCTAAAGTTACCGAATTCCCAAGTATTGTTTATATTAGGGATCTGTGTACTCTACTTCACACTTTTCATTTACCTAGATCACCTTCAATCCTCTCCATTATGGGATGAGGTGCATTTTTGGCAAACAACGCTACGATTTAGCCAACAGCCAATTCCCAGCTTGGAACTTTTGAGAAGCTATGGTGAGTTAAACACACCACTACCTTTTATTCTCTTTGGTGTACTTGAGCACCTGTTCAAAGGCGGTATTTTTGTTGGTAGATTGTTAAATCTAACGCTTTCCTTTGCCATAACTTATCTTATTGGTATAAATGCGCTGAAACGCAAAAAAACATCAATTTTAGCTTTGGGTGGACTGCTCTTATTTCCCTACTACCTGTGGACAAGTGCCTATCTCTATACTGACATTATAGCTGCTTTTTTCGTATTTTTTGGTTTTTGGTTCTACCATCAAGAGTCCCATAGCCTCAGCAGTATTGCCTTCGTTTTAGCAATCTCCTCACGCCAATATATGCTGGCGTTTCCATTAGCCATTGCCACTCACGAATTAATCTTGATTTGCAAAAGTGGATTCAAGTTAGATATTTGTTGGCTTGCTCCACTCCTTGCCGCAGGTTCAATCCTGGGTTGGATTTTACTTTTTGGTGGTCTAGCTCCCCAATCTGTACTTATTAGTAGTCTGGCTCCTCAATTTGTACTTATGAATGGGAGTATTGAAGCACCCACCATTCAGAAAAGCCTGTGGGCATTTAGTCTAAGTACCAGCCTCTACTTTCTCTCCTGTGTTGGTTTTTACTTTGTCGGAGTGGAGTGGCTACTATTCAATCGGAAAATTAATCTTCAAAAACTCATTACTCAAAAAAATTGCTTCCTCGGATTTTGCTTAATCATTCTGTTCATCTTATTTCCTCCCCTGGAAACTCATGGATTGCTGGGTAAGGGGCTGAAATTACTGCGGATGGAATTCCTTGAACTTTGTCTATTATATGGTTTAGCTCTCATTGCTGCAGTCCGTTTCACCCGCTTTAATCTTGCTTTTTGGATACTGTTAATGAATTGTGGAATAATGCTGAAGGCTTATCCTTGGGATAAGTATCTCCTACCGCTACTGGTAGTATTTTGGTATCTCAAGTCAATCGATCAGCTAGATGCAACACCTGAAAACAACTTGAGGGCTATAAGCTAACATTCAGTAGGTTGAAAATCTTCTTTAAAAAAATGGTTGTTTGGCACCGGATTGATAGTTAATTCTGAACCCTTTACCCCACAGCTTCCGCACAACTATTTCCTTAGACATCTGGCTCATAATATGCAAATGCTTACGAGGTTTTTGTTCCCCATAATCATATAGGAAATAGCAAGATATGCTCGCATTGAACACGATCAACATTGAATGATAAAATCACGATTTATGGTAGACGTTTTATTTAGTTACTTTGGGATAAATGACTTTAGTCACAGTAGAAATATGACTTATGCTATGTCCATCTTTTCTTCCCTGCTAGATATATTAGGAGTACGGAACACAAGGGATTTTATGAACCGCATCAAACTCGTGATTTTAGGAACATTTCTCGCAACTGTTTCCTCAGCCTCTTTCTCGCAAAATGCAAATGCTTATGAGGTTGTTGTCCCCCATAATCATGTAGATCGGAATGTTTTAATTGCTAGATATGATCGCGATCGCCGTCACCATGATGATCGTCGTTTCTGGTAGATGTTTTGTTTAAGTAATCGTGCAGGATTATTTACACAGGACTTTCCAGTCTAGATAAGAGTTTGATGCCTAAATTTTGTGCAATTAATTTTGCATAGGTACTTACTTCCCAGTAAGATTATCTAGTTTGTAGCACCCCTGGCACACAGATTTATCTGTGTGCCTAAAAATTACACTAAAAGTTTTATCGTAAGTGACAAAGGTGATATGGGAGTAGAACATATGAGTTATGCAAAACCTCCTACTGGAAACACTAAACACACACATAATTCTCCAGTTGTCACGAGAAGAACTGGTAGAGATAGCAGGGCGAACGCATCTTATTTCTGAGATACTCACTGTGTAAGGATCTTGATCAAAAAATAGGATTTTTGATCAGGCGCTGAAACCATTGTGCTTATGGGGTTTTTATACTTTAGATGCGTTTGCCCTGGTAGAGATAGTAATTAGTCAGCAGCAGGTCATAGACTATATAACAGGGAAAAGGACGATTTTTTAGTGTAATATGCGACAAAATATTTTTTACAATTAAGTTATAACACGATCAACTGCTGATGCTTAATTTTCTGAACAGCGCATTTTGATTTCAGTTCCTGGGAAATAATGGTACTTATTTTATCTTCATAACCACGGATTTATACTTGATTTATTTATCATGATGTATCAAAAAAATGCCTTACCTCAGGTCATGTAAATCGATAGTTGATTTTTTGTGAGAAATCCGGGTCAGGGTGATTGTCAGTGGTTGGCAGGGCATAACTGGTTCCGTTTACTTGTGCCGCAGTGTACTAGCTAGATTTTCAATCTTCACCATAGCCATCAATCAAAAGTGACCCCTAAAAGCCTAGAACAAAGTATTTCGTTAATACACAAGATGGTTATTTTATACAGTGCGTAAGTTATATGACAGAACAAAGTTATACTATTTCCCGAAAATCTTGATCCAGTCCAA
>Ga0209611_10006908_pt1 | contig 18374 bp, 14 predicted proteins | sample S1TSphgellanicum_3_FD_187693 | JGI IMG/M metagenome (GOLD analysis project Ga0209611, IMG submission 187693) | Host-associated microbial communities from peat moss isolated from Minnesota, USA - S1T2_Fc - Sphagnum magellanicum MG (SPAdes) (version 2) | ecosystem: Host-associated > Plants > Peat... | reverse complement strand
CTGGAAATTGATGCCATTGAACATAAACTTGCCACTAAAATTGAAAGCATATTCCACACAAGGCGGACATGCCTTAAAGGCAAGGATAGCTTGGTGAAATATAAAGGCCACCATCATAAGGAGGCAATGTGGATGAAGCTTGTTCATTTAGACCACTTGCCAAAAACGGTAAACAAGTTTGAATAGGAAAGGGATCATGAATTTAGAGAAAAAAAAACTCAGAAAAAAAAAGAAAAACCCACCCGTAAATGGCCTAAATGTTGATGAGGATATCAACCTTTAAAGTGGGGGAAAATGCCCACATAATTAATTATTTTCATCAAGCAAGGGTTAAGGGTTTTCGTGAACATGGTCAATTACGAAAAGGTTAAAATTCACAAAGGAGGAAACACTAATATAGGCAAAGGAATGGCAACCAACAAAAATTGACTTAGAGTTGAACTCAATTCGAAAAACTTCAAAGCTCGATTAGGCAAGATCAAGGTGGTGGTGTGTGCAAATAAAGTGGCATGTCCTAGAGTGGAGAAATTAGACTTCTTGCACATGAACTCCTGAATCATGTCCCATTTGGGTAAAGGGGATTTGGACCAACACCATTAATTGACATGTTTGTAACCTTCCTCCTAATGTGGTGGTTGGAATTCTTGAACTAAAACTTGAAGTGCACTTTAAAGATGAAGAAGAAATGGTTGAATGAAGGGGATTTGGGGAAGACGTTGAATGAGTGCATGGGATGAAAATAGAAAACACATTTGTTAAAACCTCCTACATTGAGAACACAAACACACAACACGAATGGGTTTTTTTGATCAAGAAGTAATTAATCCCAGAAAAAGAGTTGAAACAAAAGTTGGTGAAAACACCAAGGGTGTTCATCTCGTAGAAACATCAACAAAGATGTTGACATCTTTAAAGTGGGGGAGAGTGACATGCCCTTCTAGATGAACCCTCAAGTGTGGGGGCTCACTTTGTCAGGGCCCAAATCCAAACCACTGTGGGGTGGCTTTTGTGGCAACTTGGGTTATGAGTCTAAGTGTTGGGTTAGTTTCAACTCGCAGTTTGATAGACTCACAAGCTGCATAGGTGTTGATGAGTGAAGGTTTGAAGAAGGGGGCTTGAGATGTTAACCTTAACATGCTAAGTCTTTTAATTAAGCGAAGTCTATGGTTGGGCCAAAAGATAGGAGATGATAATCCCAGGCAATAAGGCCTTGAACCACTTGGGAAATTAGTAGTGAATTTTAGTCCCACCCATTTAGAGATCGAAAATAGCCCAAGGTTGCGAAATAAATCTAAACACTGAGGCTTCACCAAATGTTTGGTTTACTATTTGCAGGTAGTGTAAGTGTTTAGAAAGGCAGAAGAATGGAATAAAGATGATGTTAGAATAATGACAAGGCATACTTGGGTGCGAAAGTGGGCCTTTTGTTATTGTAATGGTCACCCACCTTCTATTTTTCATAAAGCTTGGCTACCATTTTTTTCCTTGTGATACCCAATGGGGATTCAATTGACATCATAGGGAAAAAATAAAAATAAAAAGAGACTAGATTTTTACACCATGTAAAGCCCATGGACAATGATAACTTTATGGGAATTGGGAACTCCTTTGGCTCCCACCTAGGGGTCCCTTATTTTCAAAAAACATTCAAAAACATTCATCTTGAGGTTGTACCCTTCCCTTTATTCACACTTGCTTGAGTCAAGGTGACACACCTTTTCTCACTTGTTGCCTTGCAATCCATCCGCCACGCAAAGCTTCTCTTGTATTTACTCCTTCAGCTCCTAGTTACTTGCACACCCCACGACACACTTGGTTAGTCCAAAAGTCCCAACCACTTAGGACAGACTTAGACTTACTACTTAGACTCGCTAAACCTTGCTCTCAAAGCTAAGTCTTAGTCTAATTTGGAGCAAGCCTGGGCTCAACTTTGAAAGCTGGCCCATTTGGCCTTAAAGCTGAATCAGCCCTAGGCCAGCTCAAAAGCCTTTCAGGACCAACTCCTAGAATCGGTCCAAAGGACTTAAGTTGAGATGACCTGGGTTGTCCTAGGACCAAGCCTCTTTTGGCGGCCTCAAAGCTTTAAAGGGAAAACTTTTAATCGTCCCAAGTGCTTTAGCAAGCTCGCCCCCTTTAGCGATGCAAGACAACGCTTAATCGTCCGTTGAGGGTTTTAAGGAGATAGTGCCCCACTCTATAGTCCAACAACCCCCAATCATCTTCTTAGCCGGTGAGAGCCCAAGCTCTTGCCTTAGCCCATCTAGACCCTGAGGCCCGGACCAGATGTAACCCAACTCCTAGAGGAGTCAAACCTGGCAAAACCATTTCTGGCCTAACTTTCACATCACATTAGTGCCCCACTAAGGTGATCCTGATATGAGGCCTGCATCCACTTAAGACATCTCTTAAGCGGAAAGGCTTGTCATGAGACCTTGGTAGCTTTCCCCTCCCCACCCACCCACTATATTTTGCTTGCTGTTTAAGTCTCTGATGTGAAAAATGCAAAACGTTAAACACCCCCATCAAACTTTGCTGTAAAAATACAGTCTTGAAGAGTCTGATGAGTAATCCAGTTCTAATTTGCAATAAAAACAAAAGCAAGTATGAGTCATGACGAGGTTTGAACCCGGTTTTAAAGTCCCCAAACTGCAGCAACAATGCGTCCAGCAGTGAGTTTTAATAAACTGCCACTACTTAATTAATTTGTTTTCTAATCATTCATTACTGATCACATGTCCTTTATACATGTGCACTGGCAGTGTGCAGTTTTGGTGTAGCTATAGCACAAGCTAACTTGTTAGATTGTGGAAGATCAATATTACCCGGCTGCTGCTGAAGAAAGAAAGTTGCAAGATCCAAGAAACAGGTAAGTGGAGAGGAAGTTACAGGACACGAAATTGAGTGTACACACATTCACACAATGAATGATCTATGAGACTTAAGATAGCAGATTTGTAACTATGATACTCTCTCTAGAAAGGAACTTCGGTGTTTTTGGGAGAGAGCTAGGTAGCTAGCTAGTGAGTGGAAATTACTGTAAAAGACTTTTTGGACAATTTTGTCCTTGTCCATGCAATTTTGTTTTGTTCTGATAAATTTTGTTTTGAGTGAATGGTGGAGAATTTTATGGGTGCTAGAGCAAACTTCCTCTTTCTGCATGGTTGGGATGCTGCTGCAAGTTCTTGTTTTGTGTGTGTGTGTGTGTTCACCATTCTTCTACTACTGTTCATGAAGTTGGCACTCTCCATAGGCCAAATGATTGTTGTTAAATGGGATTTGCAGTGCAAGAGCTGCTGCATGCCTACAGATCCGGTGGGGCTCAAATTAGTTGAATGGGTCGGCAGGAGCAGCAACTGGTGTATGTGGAAGTTTCTAAACCAGTGGGAAAGACTTGCTCCAAAACCTAGTAACCTACAATTGAGTTTTGTGAATCGAGTGGTGGACAAACGCACCCAAGTGCTTGCATGGATTCTTTCTTGGGTTTCTTCTCACACTTTCCAGTAAATGCATTTTTTCTTTTCCCCCAATCAAGATATAGAGAAACCAACACACGCAAGCCCTGGGACCTTAAGTGCTGAAGCATCCTGAGCGAGGTGATGGATTTGAAGTTATTTTATTTCATTTTACTCTTGGTCTTTTTTGACATCTAATATGTGTGTTTCTATTCTCCTTTTTTTCTCACATTTCTCATGTGGGATTCTTATTTTTCAATTTGTGGGTCTTTTCTTGGGTTTTTGTTTCTTCACACATTTCTCAGGTGGGATTCTTATTTTTTTAATTGGATGCACATATATTATAGAGGTTGGTGCACATATATCCAGGTTTTTTAGGCGTGGAGCCTCTTTGCCTTGTGGAGAACCTGAATCTAAAATCTGCCCTTGAATGTTGTTTGGATGAAAGTCTGCCACTGAATTCTGTTGGGATCAGGGTTGCCAAAAGGGATGTCCTTAGGCTAGTCCCAAGGGTCTCTCATGGCATCCTTGTGAGCACTTATTTTTGTTACACGCCCCTTTGTAAAACTGACAGTTACTATTCAGGTTTGGGGAAATGTTTGGACTTACCCAAATGCCAGGGAACAGTAGAACAATGGGATAGTTGTCCCCCTTCTTTCTTTGGCAAGCCTTGCTGGCTCCATAGCATCCCCCTCTGGCTCCCTGACGTTCCCCTTCATTTCCCCAGCGTCCAGAGCCTCTTTCCTCACAATCCCTGATGTCCAATTTTCCTCGGCCCTTTCCCCAGCATCCACAGCCTCCTTCTTCACCATCCCCAATATCCTGTTTTTGTCGGCCATTTCCCCAGCACAAACGTGGTGTTTGTCAAGGAGTGCCCATTGCAACAATGGCTTCAATTGTGTTTGTCAAGGAGTGCCCATTGCAACAATGGCTTCAATTGTGTTTGTCAAGGAGTGTCCATTGCAACAATGGCTTCAATTCGGAGAGCGGAAGGGAAAGATAAGTTAGCATCTGTATTGCAACAGCAGGCTTTGGCGACAACAAGGTAGCCTGAACTGTAACTTCTTGTCATCCCCCATCATTTCTCACCTTCCCCACCATCCCCCTCCTCCTCCTTCTTACTGTCCCTTGTCATTCCTCACCTTTCCCACCATCCTTTGGCATTCCCCTGCCATCCATTGGTGTTTTCCCAGTGTCCTCTGGACTCCTTGGCACCCCTTGTTGTCTTCCCATTGTCCCCTCATATTGTCCAAACCAAAAAAAGCCCATCTAGAACTTAGAAATGGCTAAGGATGCCTCTATCCAAGATGTAAAACACTGGGGTGTAGAATTAGAATTTATGGTGACATACAGATTTTTTCTGCTAGTGCAGAACTTTTTTGTTTCAGGTCAGGGACTACGTTTACTTCAGGAAGTGATCTAAAAACTTGTGTAAGAAATGTTCTGACCTGATGTAATTTGCTGTTGTAAGTGTAACCCAGATGTACTTGAAGTCATTAGGTTCCTCCCTTACTTTTGTGCAGGGCTCAAGTTTCTTTCTTGTTCATCCCAGGAAATGTGTGCACTCATGCCAAAGTAGGTAATACCAATATGATTATTACATGCAGATACAGGGGTTTCATTGATTGATCATGATCAGGCTTTCAGCACAAAAGGCAACCCAAAGGGATGAGAAACATGTCCAGTCTTTAAGCAAAGAGAACAACTCAAAATGATTGGTACAATCCTTAATCTTCCAGAAAAAACAGCAACCCTTGAAAGACAAAGGATGCGCCATGGCACAGCACTGGTGAAAAGGCCATGGCTTTCTTTGGTCTTTGGTTGAAACTTTTCTCTTTTTATGTCAAACCTTTTTCATGTGATAAAAACTTCCAGTCCAAATCTCAAAAGGGAGCAGCAAGACCTTAGAGATACCTCAGGTCTAAAATTCCCCACCAGGAAAAATAGAAATAAAAGGGAACAAATGAACCTTATGTTCATATCTTGACTTAGGTCTTGATTCTTACAAACAGGGAAAGAATAAAGAGTAGATTAGAAAAGCTGAAAGAAGACAACATCATCAGTCATATACAAGCACACAAATGCAAGAAGGGAAAAAGGGGGCGGTGGGTGGGGTGGATGGGGGATCTTCCAAAGAAGCCAAAGAAGCCATAACGTGAACATCGCAAAATTTTGCATTCCAAATGGAAATTTTGCTTTTTGATCTGATGTTGCAGTCTGGCTATGAATGATTGTCAAGCTGAGTCCACACCCACAGACCAGAAACCATTAACAAAGCTGCAATTTTCAAAAGATCTATTAGAAGACAACATGAGTTGCACCCCAGGCCAAGACTCACAGCTCTGATACTCTATGTAAGTAAAAAAAAGTGGATTATACACCCTTCAATGCTAATTGGGTGTATGCTCATGTCAGTTCACAACTGGCTCAGAGACACAAATGACAACATTGTAATAGTTAGGAGTTGACATATACATCTCCAGCTAGCCTGCCTTCATGTTTGTTGGGGGAGCTCGGGCTGCCTTGGATGAAAGCTTAGGATCCAACCCTGCAAGTCAGCCAAAGTAACATGAGACTCATCAATACTGCTCCCCTCCCCCAAAAGAAAAACCAAGGTTGAGTGTTACCAATTGGCACTCGCTCAATAGCTTAATTCAACACACATTCAAGTTCCTTATTGCCAATATGCGCCAATTGATCTTACCTCACATGGAGGGCTGGACCAAAGACAGCTTGGTAGTGCTTGAGTGGATCCCTAACCCTCCACCCCCCCTCCTCCCCCTCCCTCTCTTTTGGGATAGAGAATGCAGATACCTCCAACCTGGAAGGCTGATGATTTATGGAACACTCAGTCCCAGGGCTTAAATTGAAGCCTTATTGTCCTTCAAAGGACTGACCTTGTGTGAAAGTGAGCCCAAGAGCATTACTGTCCTTCAAAGGTAGGGGAAACGAGGGATATAATCCTCCTAACTCATAGCAAATGATAGCTTAGTAGTTCGTCAAAGTTCAAACCTGAAGGACAATTATCCAGCGAATCTTTTATTTTGAAGGGAACTTTTTAGAAAAGTTCCTTTCAAAGATAACATAAAATTTATGCTCAACCCAACTCCATGAAAGGTGACCCATCCACTATTTCAACCTTATTTGACATTGTCAAATAAACAAACTGGCTGGGTTCATGTGTCTTTTAAACTTCTTCACTCTATGGGGGAACGCTCCTCAACCTCATGAAGTATGGTAAAAAAAAAAGAGCAAAAGTAGCTTTTCATATCTATCAAACCTTTCATTTGGTATAATGGGTACCTGACCAATGGCCACCTAGTTTAGGTCCCTAGCCTGGTTCTCTTATGTTCACTTAATGCCAATATGCAGAAACATTTTTATGCCACCTGAAGTTTTGAGCTGGAAGATTAGAAAGGCGGTGTTCAGCCATCATCACAGGGCTAATCATGCTGAAATAATGCATCTGAGGACCCTCTGTTTACCATTGAATATAGGTATACCCCCAACAACAATGAGTAGGCAGATCAACACTGAAATAGTGTGTGCGTGGCCTCCCTTAAAATCCAAAGGAGAATTGAAAATCTTGATGTCATTAGCACACTACACTTGAATGGCACGTATCAGAAGTCATTCAGAATGTAATTAGCTTGGTGAGAGCTCGGAGTATTGCTTGCTTGCAGAATGATTACATACTTGAGCTTACCAGTTCTCAGAATCAGTTTACAGGAGAAAGTTTTCCATAGCTAATGGCCAGTGGGTTATGATTCCCTAATAATCATGGTGGTTAACTCAGTTTCTATTTTTACTACCTGCCTACTCCCAACCCACTGGCCCTTACCTGTGTACTAACCATCTAGATGCATCTAGTTATCTACTAGTCACATATTATCCTACCTAGATACCAACCTACAGGACCTATTCTTTCACAAGATAGGCTACCAAGGTGAAACCTGACCTCAAAATCAGTTGGGGTTCATCCACAACGGAGTCATTAGCAAGCTTGGAATGGATGGTGCACTGGTGGCTATTGATTCACTCTGGCCACAAATATTGTGACACCTGGTTCACAATCTCCTTCAGGAATTTGTTAGCCCAAATGAACCAACACCCACCAGCATAATAGTTGGGCTGAGGCCATTATGGCCATTCTTGGATGAGTTGCAACCTCAACGCCTTAACCCAGTTAGTTTCTAATCCCTCCCCCTTCCTCTCTCTTTCTAGCAGGTAAGAAGAATAAAAAGAAAAAGAATTATTTTTTAAAAAAGACTTGAAGAAGAAATTAAAATGTAAATAAAAACATTACAAAACAATAAGAAACCCCAAGAAAATGACTTAACAATGCACCACCTTAAATGTTTTCCCATTTTCAATTTAAGTTTTTAGTATTACATGAAGATGTTATAACCATTTTAAACATATTGCTAGATTTACAACTATAATTTCTAACAACATGAAAATATTGCATTTTGTTATGCTCTCCTTGTTTAAGCCCCTACTTAAATAATAGTTGATAATTTTATAGGTATTCTAGACGCAAGTATTCCAATAGAACTATGTGCAATACATGCACTTGAGGTCCATCTTATATTATCATTAGAGTGTTAAAGGTTTTACTTAAGTGGAGGATGCCAAGATTTTTGCAATACTTGCATGTGATGATGATGATATACGATCTTTTGACATTGGTAGGTTATTAGGTTTAGGGGAAATAGGTAGATAGTGAAATATGTAGGTAAGTAAGTAGATGGGCCTATACAAGTAGGTCCATGTTGATGAGTAGAAAGATTAGGTAAGTATGTCGTTTCAAGTAGGTAGGTAGTCAAGTAGGGTAAAATGGAAGAAAGGAAGGAACTTGTACTATTTTTATTTTTTTTAAAAGTATAGCTAGGTAGGGCTTTAAATTGACTAACTCAGCTAACTAAGGGTGATTAAGTAAAAGTAAGTACAAGATTAAAAAATGGTCTTGATCTAATGGATAGAACGTCCAAGTAGTGTCTTGGTGGGTGCTGGTAATTCAATACAACCAAATTTGTTGTGGGAGTACTTAGGATATCTTTCCATTAGGCATATGCAATGACAGAATTTGCAACAACAATAACTATAATTTGCCCTCTGGTTGTTATCATAATTACCTTAGCCTCATAGGTCAAGCCTTCATCAATATACAAAGCCACAAGTCAAATTGTGACTCATTACAAGTTAACATCTGTATAGTTTTTATGGAAACATTGAAACTTTTAATGTTCTCAACATAACATACACATTTCCATAACAATTGCACTTTCCCATGGAAGCTCATTGTTCAAAAAAGGATTTCAGTCACTTTTCAATACCTTGTTCTCATTCTCATGTGAAACTACAACAGTCCCAACAAGGTAATGAAAAGGACCATTACGGGTGTTGTGGCATTAGCAGAGACAGAAACAAACCCCTAGGCAAAACTGAGACTGGAGGTTCTCTTTAAATTGAACAAACTGGCTAACAGTGGTACTTACTCGCATCACAACTCTTTTAAATGCAGAGCACATAATTCCCTTGACGACCAAAATCCCAAGAGGATGAATCTGAGTTCCAAAACCAGTTGCCATTATGTAAATATATAGCAGCCAACAGCAAAGGCAACAAAATACGAACGACTTCTAGAGTTTCCAGTCACCGCTCAAAACCCTGACACCCTTCACGACTTATGCGCAACAGGTCTCCACTTACTTTCCCAGCATATTTTCCTCTGTGTGTACGGCCTTAGCAAACAGAACAAACACACGTTGATCTCTTAGCTATCTGACAAATTTTGGCTACATGACAAGTTGTCAGCATCCATCAACCTGAGTTTTTAAATTAAGTACCCAATGTGCTTATGGAGTGGGTGTATAAGTGTATGAGAAAACTGGGACGGAACACAGTCAGGGGCAAAATAAAAAACAAGACAAACTGCCCTCCACGCTAGTATTAAGCTAATACCAGTGTTGTCCGGTTATGTAGAAAAATCCAGATATATATCCGGATAATGGCTGGATATGTATATGTACATATCTCGGTTTTCGGTTCAGTTTGATATTCAGCCTTATACACAACTGCTGGATACCCAACGCTATAGTTTCATTAAGGTTCAGACCGGCCCATTCGGATAGAATAGATATTTGTGGATGTCACATTTTGACAATCCATATATGCATTAGGTTTAGGGTTGACATCATGTAGGGTTTAGGTGTTTAGAATTAGGGTTTGCAAAAGCAAGAGCACAATCAAGTGTTTGTACTTTGCAGCAGATCACTGCTTTCTTTGAGTGCATTGTGTGCACACACAACACACACATCGATTCTAAGTTGCATTACTTTCTTTGAGTGCATCTTTATATCGCTATTAGGAATTAGCACTTTGCAAGAACATCAAGAATGGAATGGATTTACAACAACTCATTGCTTTCTTTGAGTGCACAACATACACAAACATATGGATTCCATCTTTTTTACTTTCTTTGAGTGCATTGTGCACACACAACACACACATTGATTCTAAGTTGCATTACTTTCTTTGAGTGCATCTTTTTATCTATTCATTTCCATCATTATTAGGAATTAGTGCTTTGTAAGAACATCAAGAGTGGAATTGATTTACAACAATTCATTGCTTTCTTTGAGTACACAACATACAAAGACATATAGATTTCTTTGAGGGCTTTCGAAAGGTGGAACCCTAAAGGGGCAACAAGAGGAACCAAAAGAAAAAAGGTAAATTGCACTAACATTTATTTTACTTTCTTTGAGTGCAATTTGAATACTTAGTGGAACTTGGCCTTTTCATTGTTCTTATTTGTTTGACTATATGGGTGCATAGTTATTTGCAACTTTGCAAATTTCTTTGTTGAAGAACTTGACATTGTCATTGTGCATTGTGTGTGAATTTAACATTAATGTTGCATGCATGCTCACTACTTGGCATTGTGCACATGTTCATTGTTTTTTTTCAATGCACAATGCACACATAGTGCACCTTGATTTTCACTACTTTGCTTTCTTGGAGTGCACTTGACTATGTGCATACTTTGTAACTTTGCAAATTTCTTTGTTGGCAAATTGGGCATTGGTGTTGTACATTGTCAAAGAATTCAATATCAATGCTACATGCTCACACTATGAGTTTGGTGTTGAACATCTACTTTAGCAAGTTTGGCATTGGCATGCGTTTATTGGTCTACTCCTCAAATTCAAGAAATCAATAGAGATAAGCCCCAATTTTTTTGTTTTTTTGTGTTTGGGAACTCAACTCCAAATGTTATTTAGAATATTAGTGTGTTTGGTTTTTCTTAAGATTTTTGGGTCCAAATTCTTAAAGGTGTACCAAAATCTTGTCACAACATCACCCTTTTCTATCTTTTTTACCTAGTCTTTTTTTACCATGTAATGACACATTTATGGATGATTATGATGGAATTTATAATTGTAATGGTTTAAAATATAATCCTTCTAAAATTCTTGACAACTTTTGATTTATTATTTTTTATCAAGATCAAAATATAAGGTAAAAAATGATTGTAGTAAGGACTAAGCCCTTTTCATCATCTATGGTACACCTTAAAAGATTTTCACCTTTTTATCTTAATGCCTAAAGAGCTTTAGGGTTACTGCAAAATGTGGATTTAAGATTTAATGTGTTTGTTTTTTGGTTAAGGTCTTTATCCTCAATGATTAAAAAGCTTTAGCAACCTTGTTTTATTGAAAATGTGGGTTTAGTTTTGTTTTTTTTTTTTTTTGTTTAGGTTTTTATCTTCAATGGCTGAAAGGCTTCAACAACCTTATTTTGTTCAAAATGTGGGAAGAGTTGACAAAGATGCTACATATATCAATTACCCTTAATCAGATCATATTTTCATCATTTTTAAATGTTGAGAATATGCATATGGAATTTGGTAATGTGACATTGTTAAATGTTATTAACGTTTCATAGCTTACGACTATAAAAGCACAAGTTATGGTTTGGAAACTTCACAACTACATGTCTATATGTTGGGGATCTTTTACTATGAACAATGGGCTACTTGTAAATTTGATGAATCCGAAAATTTGTTGCATTGCATAATATATAAATTTAGGAACAAGTAATTAACAATGTTTTGGCTCAAAAATTTACTTTGCATAAAGGTTTAATCAAGTACAACAAAGTTAATGGGATCAATCCCATGACTACTCATGTGCAAATTGCACATCTAAAATTGTTTACTTTGAAAAAACAAAAATTTAGTATGGTGGCAAGACTCGTTGCCACTCAATCATGGCAACTAAGGAAAAAAAGGACAGGTCCTTTTAACTATGCAATTATTCATTTTTTTGGTACCACAAACCCATACAAAAAAATGATGAACATTAGCAACAAGTTTTGGAAGATTTGGTTCTTTAAACTTACAAAGGTTACAAACCTTTGTCCAATTGTGAGAACATTTGGCTTTGAAGGTTAGTTTTACACCAATGTCCTTACGTGGTTTTCCCATTTCATTTCGATTTAGTTTCCCATGGACTAACATGTTGTGTCAAATCTTGCATCTATAATAGTAATGTTTGTTAGTTTTGATCTATGGATGACCTGTGGTGATGTGGATATCTTTATTTTGGTTATCAATTTTGTGAGTGACATTTGGGTCCCCATGCATGTCACTTTGGGGTTATTTGAAATGAATGAAATTATTGGACAATCCAAGGTTTACACAACTCCAATTTTGTTGGAAAAAATTGGTTTGTTACATCAAGTAATTGACTTTGTAAAAAATGAAAGCATTAATTTTGCAACTATGGCAACAACTTTACATTTTATTATTGATTATGAACTTTTGAAAAGTCTTAAGGTTTATGAAAGCACATGGTTTGGGCATAAGATGTCTAGGGCTTATCATTCTGATACAAATGATAACAAAGTTTTTGTTAAGCTACAACATGTGAGTGTGAAGGATGCCTAATAAGGTTTTTAAAAAACCATTATTTAAACCCCAAAATGAAGGAAAAGGAGGTAGGAACGAGAACAAGCTTGTGTTGAAAGTGGGATGCAACATTAAAATTTAAAAACTCTTGTGAAAACAAGGTTTGCTAGCAAGGTCATTATGTTTGAAAAAACTCTAGGGTTTTTAAATACCATTATTTTCTATTATGATAGGCAACAATTTGTGGCTTTACAATAAAAGGTTTCTAAAGCCCAAGTGTGGGATATTACTAAAATAGTCACATCTACCTTGAATCTTGTTGTTTTAACGTGTGCTAAGTCAATCCAAGGGCCCTTGGTTGTTGTCAAACACCTTGACAACAACTATCACCTTGACTATGAACATGGAAGCTATCTTGTTGTAGTTGTTTAGTTCCTTTGAAGTTTTTGACCCTTTTGAAGCAAAAATCTCGCTTCTACATATGGAATATCAAACATTTTTTGAATTTCTTGAGGTTGTTTGATGCCCTATAGGCTCACAACATGATGTTATCATGTTGGATCCACGTTTCTAGGCTTTGCACATTGTGAAAATTTTGGTGGGACGTGGAAATGTAATTAAATTGGCATTTGAAATGATGCCAACATTGTGATTCCACTTCTAATGGTGTGTCTTGAATGGTTAAACCCTAGTATTGTTACAATTGTTATAGCAAATGATGATGTGAGATTGAAACTTGAAGAAAATATATTGGGGTGGGGGTCTCAATTGAAGATTCATCTTGAACATTAGTCAATGGAGAGTTGTTTGTTTAGGAGGTTGTCTATTTCCTCATCTGCATGTGCAGATCCACTAACTTGATGGCATATGCATGAAGGCCAATTTTTGAATTCCGGTTTTTTTGTAAAACAAATTTTTGGAATCGTGGGTTCACAAATAGAATCTGAATAGGTTTAAAAATTTGCTGGGGTGTTGACAACTTTAAGGCACTATCACTTGTAAGTGGACAATATGGACCAAATTAGCATTCTTGTGAAGAATTGGCTTGATGATCCATGTGCCAATTGTAAGCCAAATTTTGACTTTAAACAATGCTTGAAAATAAAAGAATTTTTGGCAAAAAAATAACTACAATTTGATTAAAAAACACGATTTTTTTGAAGGGTTACAAGTTGATGGTGACTAATTTTGTGGGCTGGGGTGGGTTTGTGTGGGATGCAATTGGGTCAAGGAACTTGTGTTGCAATTAGGTAGAGTTCTATGGTTCTTCGTAGAACTTGGGTTCAATTCCCTCACAAGTTTTGGTTTGGTTCTAGGAGTTTACCTTTTTAAGTTCTTTGTTTTTGTTGCATTTTTTTTGGATAATAAAATCAAAAAATTAGTATGCATAACTTTTGTGCATATCCATCATTTTGTGAAAATTGAAAACTGGAATAATCATAATCAGAATTTTTTTGAAAAAAGTAAAATAATTTGTAACCAGATGGTGAAATCTGATGGTGCAGTAGATTTCAGGTTTTTTCAAAATATATATCCTTCTTTTTTTAAAAATGAGAATATACTCTATTGGTACCTGCAGGACAAGCCTAAAATGTGATAACAAGACAACACTAGTTAATACATAGTTATCTGTTCATTTGGTTCCGCAAAGTTAATATGAGTTGCTGGTTTGCAGGTGGAAGCATTGATTATCAACTCCCTCCCTCCCTTCCAACACAAGCAAATGCAAAAAGCATCAAAAGGACCGTAGTAATTAAGTTAAGAATTGGGTGACCACTAGACTCCAAAACTGACATGCAAACTATAGGGAGGGAAATAAAAACTAGTGACCAGTCAGTGACGACGCTCATGAGAGGCCATAACAATCCTTTAAAACTTTCTATAACGTTTTACCACATTCTGCAATGTATGAAAGACATTGACAGTCAGATGGAGATGAAAGGGATCCTCACACATGAGTAACATTCCACCCAGCCAAACTACCAGCAGTACTGGCATCTATCTGGTGATGACAGTCGCACAAACGACGTCCATGTGGAGTCAGACAAACCCAGGCTACTACAAACAAGTACTTACTACTGACCTGCACTGTTGGGTGGTTTTTGACTTTGATGAAGATCATCTGGTTCTGGTTCTAGAAAATACGTTAGAATAGTTCTGGTTCCAGGTCCGGTTCTTAGAAAAACTGAATCCTGATTCCGATTTGGGTGCGGTTCTTTTTTTTAAAAACACAAAAAAGCAAAATCTCAATTCCAGTGTTGGATTTGGTTCTGAAAATCAAACCCAGTTCAGGTCTGGTTTTGGATAACCTGGACCAAAACCAATGGTTAACTGTAAGTTAACCTCCAGTTAACCCTCAGTTCTAGTCCTTTTACCCTTTCTAATAAAAAATCTGGGATCCTGTTTTTAGCAAAATGGGATCCCAATTTAGATTCTTTTAAATAACAAAAACCTCAATTCTGGTTCTAAACCCAGCTCCGTTTCATTTTATACTAACCGAAACCAGAACCTGTGACTGTAACCTTCCAAACCAGGTACCCATAGATTTTTTTCATAGTAAATTTTCGCCAAATTTTGACCTGAAAAATATGCTTTCCAATTACACAAAGGACATTACATCAAAAAAAAAAAAAAGGACCCAAATTCACCAGATATTAAAGAAAAAGAAATCTATTCCAGTAGCTAGCCAAGAATATAGAAGGTTTCTGCTTTTTTCAACTTTCATATATCTAGTAGTGGGGAGCCAAATTTAGCTTAGCTAAATTATTTAAATCTGGATGATTGCTACTTTGGCTACACCACAAAATCCTTAAGAGAAACCCTGCAGGTACCTACCACCCACCCAACACTGGTACTTGCCCAGCCTTGTTATATTATTTACAGGAGAATTGGTTGCTGCGACAGTCAGGGATGGAGGCGCTGTGTGATCTGATGCTGCTGCTATGTGCGTGGTCGGTTCCAAGCTCCCTGCACCCCATTACATCAGTGGGTGCAGGCGGATGCAGCAGGTGGGGTCAAATGAGCCGAGAATAGGGCGAGCGCCGGGCGGGCCACTTTTCGGCGCCCATCGCTGAGCACGAAATGCTGCTCATGCTGCTGCTGTCCATGCTGCTGCTACTGGGCGCGACAGAGAAGCAATGATCATCATCATCAGTACCTAAAGTAGTAGCATTGGTAGGTAGCTAGCTATAGCTGCCTGATTCTTCTTCGTCCAGTGCTGCAATTTTTTTGATTGCGCGCACTCCTCTTCCAAGTCAAAGGCTGACGTTAAGAAATCATCAGTTTCGGGTGCCTTGTTGGTAGCCTAGGTTTACAGAGAGGGATACTTCATCATCTTGTCACACCAGTTCAGCACACAAACAAACACTTTTCCAATTTTCCCACTCACAAACAAATCACCATATCTGCTTACAATTTAGTACCCATCTAGCTGGTAGGCAACCCCCAATTTGTCAGGTGCTCCCAACTTGGCCACTCCTCATACAAAACCATGGAAGATGCTAACACCCCTAACGAGCTCTGTCCCACACAAGAAGTGGTTGATTGTGTGCTTAGCCATGCGCAAAGTCACCTGGTTTTGCTACAGGATTTGACTAGTTTGATAATCTTGTGTTCATGGGTTAAAAACATAGCTGTTGTTGTTCAAAGCTGAAATGTTTGCTGCTGGTTGGTACACTCAACTTCTCTTGAGAGGTGTTGGGTTTTAAATCTATTTGGGACAGCAAAATAAAAACAATTTCTTTTTTTGCAGAACAAAGAGAACCACATAGTGCAGTTTCATGCAAAACCATTGAAGGAAAAATAAGGGTGCAATGCAACATGCCTATAAATGCGCCAGATGGAGCTCATTAGAGGGTATTTAGCATCTCGCCATAACCATCCCTTGGGAGAATTTCTCCATGCTCTAGTTGGCTGTCAGGTCACAAATTACAACCCGTAACATTCAACCTCCATTTCATTAGTGTCCTACTAGTGAGCATGAGGTGCCACCTTGGGCTTTCATTGGCCCAATGATTTGATAACCTTTCATAGCTTCAATGAAGATTTCATAAGCACTCTCTGTATAGGTGAAAAGAGGGTATCTTGATTCTTACAAGGGATGGTTATGTCCAGTACCAACTTCAGTGCATTGGTTACTGTGAATAGTCTCCATGCTCACTCCCACTAATGTGCACACTCTGGCCAGTTACCTTGTCCATGATAGGTGTGCTTCACTCCATTTTGCGAGCCCTTTGAGCTCCAATACAAACATTTTTAGATGGGAACCATTTCTTTTATAGTGGATGGGGGTTCTATCTAGATGGAATCTGCTCCAATCCTGTACATGGAGTCAACTTCTCCTTCTTGCTCCAAAATATGCCTTGCCTTTTTCAAGAAGACAGTCATCTATAAATGTTTTTTTGATTTCAAAGCCCTACCAAGTCTTAGCCTTATTGGATTCCATACAAATTATTAGGAGCTACTCTACTCTAGGTTTGATGATAATATGTTGTGCATATATAAAATATTAATTTTTTCAGATGAGACTAGCAAAATGCTTTGAGGTTTCTAGTTTTGATGTCAATCCAGGTACTGGCATCTCAAATCTTCACTAGCATGAAGCTAATAGCCCAAGTGGTTGGGATGCATTCCCACCTTGGAAGTGATTGTGGGTTCAATACATCATCATGCCCTTCTAGATGTCAATGGTATTCAAAGGATTGTAAAAATGTATTGACCCTAGCAATAACCAACCCAAGTTGCCCAAGTTGTGTAAGGCACCACATCTCAATCACCAAAAACCTTAATTGTCACACAATGGCTAAGTTTGGGAAACCTCAGTCCCATCATAAGGCAATTGTAAACTTACAGACCTCTAAAATGGAAGTAATTGTGTATATTGCAGTAAGGCTCTGTTTCCTTAGGCTGTTGTGTTCACAATTACACACAATATGCTCACTTGATGGCAGCCTAATGGAAAGCCACTGAAATGGAGAAATGGAGCCCTATTTCTTGTTGCATGAAGAAGCACTATTCATTGAAGAGTTGCAAGTAGGCATGTGGGTAATCGATGTTAGGAAGGTTAAGAACATTTCATACATAGGGAACTTTTAAAGAATTTTTAAAAACAAATACTCCCATTGTAAATGATAGATGCCACTTTCAAATGATTCACAATTTGACTCACAGCTCACACAGCTTTACATTGGGTCAATGTTTGACCTATGGAACTCTGAGGTGACTTAAAAAGAACAAAAAATCATGAAAAGCTATTGTGAGGGCAGAATTTGTGTTCACATTAGCCTAATGGGAAAAGGCCTTAGGCAGTGTGTAAAATGGCCACTGACACTTCTTTTTTCCAATTATGACCCCCTGTACATCTTACAATTACACGATACAGATGGTTCTATTTATCACAAAGATGTCTAGCAAATCATATCAAACAAGGACACTTCTGAAGAAAGAAGTTCATTTCTATGCCAGCATTTGTAGTAAGTGCCATGTTCATAATGCCATGTTCAAGGTGTGATCCCAAGAATCATAATCTGGGCACTTTTGAGAGAAAGCTTGGTAAAGTCAATTCATTTCTTTACTGTTGTCCAGGTTTAAGTTATTGAGCATGTTAGGGAAAGATTCCAGACCTGTCTGAGTGTTGTGCAGGTATTTGATTTTGATAATAACCTTTGAATTTCTGGTTTTTAATTCAAGGAACCTCTGGTTTTGGGTTTTTTGAAAAAAACAATCAGAATCAGACAACCTCTGGTCTCTGTTATTTCCAATACTGAAAAGAACCTTTACTGCTCACAAAAGAACTAGCAAATCAGATTAAAGAACTATCTATTTCAGAACTAGTTCTTTTTTTTTGAGAACAGTTAGCCTATCATGAGATTGCACTGCCCAGAACACCAGCTTCTTCTTCCAGTAAACATAGAAGATAGTTTACTTGATCACCTAGCCCTAGGTTTTTTGTCTTGCCAAATAAGTCCAACTTACACAGGTAAACCAGTGTTAGCTACTTATTGCTTTTT
>Ga0209611_10006907_pt1 | contig 18375 bp, 12 predicted proteins | sample S1TSphgellanicum_3_FD_187693 | JGI IMG/M metagenome (GOLD analysis project Ga0209611, IMG submission 187693) | Host-associated microbial communities from peat moss isolated from Minnesota, USA - S1T2_Fc - Sphagnum magellanicum MG (SPAdes) (version 2) | ecosystem: Host-associated > Plants > Peat... | reverse complement strand
ATTAATGGTTATTTTATTAATGGATATCAGTGGTTATTTTATTAATGGCTACTAGTAGCTATTCCATTAATGACTATTAGTGGTTATTTTAAATTAAATTATCGTAGGTTATTAATGGCTATTGGTAGAATTATTTTATTAATGGCTATTGGTGGATATTCTATTGGTGGTTATTTTAAATTAAATTATCATAAATTATTGGTGGTTATTAATGGCTATTATATTAGTGGTGGATATTTTATTAATGGTTATTGGTGGTTATTATATTAATGGTTATTGGTGGATATTTCATTAATGGTTATTGGTGGCTATTATATTAGTGGCTATTAGTGGATATTTCATTAATGGTTATTGGTGGTTATTATATTAATGGCTATTGGTGGATATTTCATTAATGGTTATTGGTGGTTATTATATTAGTAACTATTGGTGGATATTTCATTAATGGTTATTGGTGGTTATTATATTAGTGGCTATTAGTGGATATTTCATTAATGGTTATTGATGACTATTATATTAATGGTTATTAGTGGATATTTTATTAATGATTATTGGTGGTTATTTTATTGGTGGCTATTTTTTGTTATTTTTAGTTATATTACGACTATGGGGGGTATTTTATTATAAATTATTATTGAATATTTTAAGTTATATTATCATTGGCTATTGGTAGTTATTTTATTGTATATTATTCTAAATTATTTTTCATAGGCTATTATTGGTTATTCTAGGTTATTTTACCTTAAATCATTGCATTTTATTTTATATAATTTAAACTATTATTTTAAAAATAAAATAACCTAAAGTATAGCCTAAGGTTAGTTGAATAATTTAATTTAAAATAAAAAACATATAATAAACTAGCTAAGATACCTTAAGGTAGAATAACGTATAATAATTTATAATAACATATAATAACATAGGGTATAAATTAGAATAATTAAAGTAGCTTAAAACAATATAGGGTATATCATAAAATAACATATGGTATTTAAAATAACAACATAAAAATACATTTATTTATCACAATAATTTATAATAATGAATTATGTCAACTAATAGTGTAGCACGATGTTTACATAGTGTGACCCACCCCCACACTCCTTGGTAAACTCAATTGCAAGTCTAAATGTGAAAACAACGGAAGGATAAAAAGTTGGGCACGCTCCCTCACTTATAACACTTTAGGGGTAGAGGGGCGTGCTAGAGCTCCGAGATGAAGACTAGGAAGAGTGACAAGCAATTCAATTACAAACATGGACGTGCACAAACCAAAAAACAAGTTGATTATTGCATAGTTAGAGCATTTTTGGTGTAAAGGCAAGCCACGAACAAATACGGACTCACAAGACTCACCACGGCCCGAATTTGGGGAAAGCCACCACCTTCCCCCTTATAGTATACTTTGTGCCCAACCACGGGACCAGCACCCAAATGTCATTTTGTCCTAAGACTCCCAAATGGGAATCCCAAAATTCCCAAAATTGGGACTCCCGTGACTTTGGAAGCCCATAACTTTGTGTGCAAACCTTCTATCAAAGTGAGGTCTTAAGCAAAGTTATAGCGCTCGTCAAAAACTTTCCAACAATATGTGACATGCCACTTACACGCAAGTAAATCAGGGCAATTCCTGACTTTTAATGGTTGGGAGTCAAATTGACACTTTAGGGTTTAGGGTTTAGGGTTGACAATTTGACTCCCGGCCCTTCTTTCGGCCATAACTTGTGTTTTAATTACCCAAATGGGTCATGCAAGCCCATCTTACACATCTACGTTCCAAGAGCTTTCCAATTATATAAATAACTTCTCAATCCAATGAGTTTTGACCTCTAAAATTGCCCTCTAAAGATTTGGGACTCCATCGGGACTCCAACTTTCAAAGTCGGAGCTCATTTGGGAGTGTGGAGGTTCATTCCCTCACACTTTCTTGCACTCTCGGGAGCATAAAATGTGATTCCCGAACTCATTTTTGGCCCGCACCCTCGCAAGCCCTTGCCTTGGTCGCGAGCCCAAGGCTAGGGTTGCGACATAGTGATATTATAATGAATTAACTTTAACCAAGGTGAAATCATTAAAATGTAGTGAATTTGTTTCACTTTTAAAGTCCCATAGTGATTTAGGCTAGTAAACTACACCCCACATTTGTATTAGTATGAGTACATTGTTATGAATATTTATCTAGAACTTAACAATAACATTTTCCATATTAAATCTAATTGTTGTCATAAAATCCAAGTATGTGGTCGTTGTTACACATATTAAGAGATTATTATAATCCAACGTAAACCACGTTCTAATTATTTGAGATGTGGATATTTAATCCATGAATTTTTGTGCACACATTAATAATAATTTGTTCTTTTAGGATGTTATAAGTTTTTAATACAAATTTTCTGCTTTCAATTGCTTTGCTCCATTTTGAAAAAGACAACAAACATGGCTTGTCAAACTCCTCAAGACTTAAACTTGTACCTTGTTGTTGGGAAGAAAGAAATGAAGTCCATCGATGTATAATACCAAATACAAGTTGGATATTGGGTAGCAAGGAACCATTTACAGGACTATAAAATCTATGTAACAATGATTTATATGTTTGACAAGGACTTTTTACTAGCTTATTACAACCTCCGAAAGAGAATTTATCACCAACACACTTGACAAATCGAAACTAAAAAACTTGACTCTTGAAACAATTTGATTATCTATTGAGATTTGTGTCCCAATTAAGTATTCCCTTGAAATCACAATTAACAAGGGGCCAAAAAACCAAAATGACATGGAGGAAAATAAATATGAATCACCAACATTTGTTTATTGGAAAGAGATAGATGTAATGGTGCCACTGTTGAAAACTAGCCTTTAGATTCCACCTAGAATGTAAGGATCTTGGAACGATGATGACGCAAAAGGTCGAAAGCTGCAGTAGAATCATCCAAGGGAATGGACAACGAACTAGGTTTGAGTGTCATAGGCTCCCCATAATACTACCATAAACAAGGTCATTGATATCAATGACATTTTAGAACCATGATAAAATAATAAAAAATTATAGGAATGTCATTTACAAAACCATGAAATGAACCAACATTATTGAAATGGAAGAGTTGAGCCGGTGCATGATGTGTATTTGTCTATGTGTGTTTAGTTGATTAATCTGGCCACTTGAAGAATAATGCATTTTAAGATCTATGATCAATTGGATCATTAAATTTTCTTTTAAGAGTTAACAAATGAAAATCTTGATTTGCTTGAACAACTACATCCAAATGAGAACCATAGGAATGTCATTTGCAAAACCATCAAACAAACTAACAAATCCAACTAGAAATTGAATTATTTTTTGCTGACTATAATCTTGGAAATTTGTATTTAGATTGAACAAGGATAGAAATTCTATTCACAATATGAAAAATACTTTAGATATAACAATCGGCACCTAATTCAACATAGATATGTTAAACACAAATGCAATGTAGGATATAGAAGGACAGATGAAATATTTATGGCCATTTAAAAACACAACAATTGGGAATTGGCTTCAAATATACTAAAAATTATATTCATAATTGGAAAACACATTCCACACAAGATTGATTTCACCTATAATAAATATATAAAAATGAAAATTCATCTTTTGATTTGGTTATTCAATATTAAAAATTGGAATTTGTTATTTAGTAGCCATAAATTCAATTGGAAATTGTTATGTATTGTTGTGTACTATTTAGGCATTGTTTAAGTATTGTTAGGTATAATTCCCCACTGCAAGGCATAACAATTGTTTAAAATATTGAAAATATAAATAATTATATACATTTGTGTGTCAAGTTGCTAAACTAATAAAATTGAAAGGTTTGATCTAATACCAACATAACCGTTTTGATATGAACAACATCAACATAAGCTATTTATGAAAATTTCCAATTTTTTAATTTGAAATATGTTTCCAAAAAAATGTACATTGGAATTTTAGATATAAATATTTTTTAAAAATGCAATGTTGAAAAAAACAAGGAAAACATATAATATCAATTTGGCATCCATATAATGTGTACAAGCTAATATGGTTTTCCAATTGCAAAAATCCTAATTCTTTTGTAGAATTTTACAAATGTAAAGGATGGTTTGCTTAAACATTTTCAAGAATCATTCAACATTTGAAAATCATTTTTAAAGCAATGATATATTAAATTATCTTTTAGAGAAACAATAGGTTTAAATTTTCTCTCAAAAAAGTAAGTGTTTTATGTGGGGACAATTTATGAAATTTTTGATATTTTTCCTTGATGTGTGGTTCAATCAATATAAGGTGGAGGTTATTTTTACAACCCAAATTATTTAATGTGAAAACCAATACAGAAACAAAGAACACCCAAAGAACATGGAATTGCATTGGTAGAATATACAAATGATCCTAGAACTAGGTTTTAAATTAAAGTTGGGATTCCAATAGATAACATTATATTGTCACTTTTGTTTGACAATGGTTACTCTAACATTATGGTATGTACAAGCTTCGACATGTATACTATAGGAGTTCTAGGAAGATGAATTAAAAGGAGTTTTGTGTGAAAACTAAAATAAAAGGAAAGTTTGGCACGAAACATAAAAATATCAATAGAGCTCTCCACCCAACCTTAGGACCACCCAACAGATCCATAAACCTAGTGATCCACTACCGAGCTCAAAAACCAATCATCTTTTAATGTTTCATCATCAATGTAATTTCTAATTCTTGGATCATAACCTTGAGAAACTATCCATGAAGGAGGTGAAGTTAAAGACGCCAAAGTTCGAGCTTGAGCCTTGACATATGATGGTAGTAAAAAAGTAATGGAAGGATCCCAAAACATCTCATCCTCCTTGAATAAAAGGAAGTTCCTCCATGGAAATGACACTTTGCAAATAAAGAGAGAGGACACATTACAAAAAAATGCGATTTTTCAAAAGGCTAACTTGATCGAAGTGTCCACATTGACCCAAGGGTATGTCCATTTTGATAAAAGGTTTGGGGCATGAAAAACACATGTTACATTTGACAAGTACATTTAATTAAAATGACATTTGTGACCAAGTGTCAAGCCAAAAATCTGGTCAAAATGGACAAATGTCCATCAAAATGGCATGGTTTAATCATATTCGCCATATTGAATGGATAGGGTTTAATCAAATTAACCATCATGATTTGACCCTTAGTCAAATTGACCATTATGATTTGACATTTAATCAAATGAACCATACTCATTTGATGATTTAGCCTACTTGTTAACCCTAGGTTACTTACCTAACCTAACATAATTAATAGGTTAGGTTAGGCCTAGACTACCTATCTAGTTTAGCACAATCAATAGGCTAATAGGTTATTTGTTAAGTAATAACCTAATTAGTAGCCTAGCTAGGTAACCTAGCCAAACCTATTAGTAGGTTACCTAGGACATAGCCTAGGACTACTAAGTAGCCTATAATTAAATAATGTAAATATAGCTATTAGCCATGTAAGTAGCCTATTAGCCTAGGCCTATTATAGGTATGTAGCCTAGGCCTATTAGGTAAATAACATAGGCCACCTAGACCTAGTAGGTAGGTAGCCTATCCTACTAACTAGGTAATTAGTTTAGGCCACCTAGGCCTACTAGGTATAAAGTAGCTTAACCTAGGCTATCAAAATCTATTTGGTACCTACATACATAACGTAGGCCACTTAGGCCTACAAGGTAAGTAGTTTAACCTAGGCCACTTAAACCTATTAGGTATGTTTGTAGCTTAGCTTAAGTCATCTAGGCTTACATGGTAGGTAGCCTAACCTAGGCCTACTAAATAGGTACATAACCTAACTTAAGTAGCCTAACTTAGGTTAACCTAGGCCTATTAGGTAAGTATGTAGCCTAACCTAGGTTACCTAGGCCTATTAGGTAGGTACGTAGCCTAACTTAGGTAGCCTAAGTTAGGTTAACTAGGCCTACTAGGTAGGTATGTAGCTTAGGTAACCTATTAGATAGGTACATAACTTAGTTAGTTTAGGTTAGCCTAACCTAAGCCTACTATTTAGGTACATAGATAAACCTAGGCTACCTAGGCCACTTAGGCCTACTAGGTAGGTATGTAATTAACCTAGGCTAAGCCACCTAGGCTACTAGGTAGGTAGCTTAGCCCCAGACCTACTTAATAAGCTAGGTTACCTACCTAGTATGCCTAGGCTAAATCTATTAATTATAGGTTAGTAGGTACCTACATAACCTACTAAATAGCATAGGCATAGGTAGGTATAAACATAGATTTAATAGGTATCTATAAGGCTTAATAGATTGTACATGCATTTATTAATAGGTACCTACCTATAACCTATTTATAACTTGTTTATTTATGTAAGTAGTGTAAAAAAATTCAAGTTCATTTAATGTAATATGTTGAAAAAAAATTCATGGAAGTTGATTACAATATGTTAGTCCAAAATCATGTTCATTACAATATGTTGTCCCAAATAAATCACCTTATGGGGTGATGGTGCGATGGTTAAAAGCTTGATTTGTCAATGTGGAGGTGAGGAGTTCAAATCTCCACACTTACAACCTAGGTTACCTTGGCTACTTAGGTGACCTAATTAGATAGCCTAAGTTGCAAAGCTTATTAAACCACCTAGCCTAGACTACTTGGCCTAGCCTAAGTGGCTTGGTCTAGCCTAAGCCTAGGATATAAGGTTGGTAGGTAAATAAATAAATTATTTCTTACATTAATTATTAAGTTTATTAATTAGGTAGATAGGTAGGACATAGGTTAGGGTAGGGTAAGTAGGGTAATTAATTAATATTTTCATGTTAATTTTAAGTAAAATAATCTAAATAATATATTTTTTGGTTGTTGTCCAAATTATATTATTGTCATGGTGGTTCAATTTTAAAAACCTAGTAAAAAAGACCAACCAAAAAGACCCAATCAAAATGGTCGAGTCCAAATCAACTTGTCCAAAATGGCACTTTGGTCAAGTTGGACATGGGGGCAAAAAACCATATGGGGGGTTTTTCTGACCAACATTCTCAACCAAAAAAGTTGAGATTTTTTGTAATGACAGTGTGAAGCATAAAGCAAAAATAATTAAAGGAATGCATAATATTGATGCAAGTGGACAACTTACTCACAATCAAGCAACCTCCTTGAGTGTTTCTCGATAGGAGAATTAATATTGAAGTTGTGAACATGCTTGGCATTAAGCTCTGGCATGGCTACTTTAATGAAAGGCTCCAACACCTTCGTGAAAACCTTCATATTTGACTCCAAAACAAGGATGTGGTGCCCAAGGATTTGGTAGGCCTTGATAGTGTTACATGTAAGGTGAAAGATGGTTAGACACAATATTTGATGCAAAGATTATAAATGAATTTCTTAAGGAAGGGCACATACTTATGGATGTAAATAAATCCACAATAAGGGATCTAATCTTGGAGCAAACATCGATCAAGGCCTAAACATTAGCAAGATGCATTTCTTTTATGGCCTTGAAGGGCCTGCCAACCTTGGATATAGACATAGAGGTTCTATCTATCCAATCATACAACACATACTCATTTTGAACATCAATAAAATTGTTCACAAACTTGTTGGATGGTGAAGAGAAGATGAATCTCCCATTACTCAAGGAGCTCCCATTGAGGACCTTAACAAGAAGAGTTGCACGGTTGAAGAGAGTTTGCAAAATTAAAAGATAGATTTTAGTTGAAAGATTAAAAAAAAAATTCAATGAAAGTTTAAGGGATTATGATGGAACCTTGTGAGATGGGTCCTCACTGCTCGTGAGTGGTAATGAATTCACCACAACCCACCTCATCTGAATTTGGAAGCCATGGCTCTCCAAATAAAACTTGACTTCCTTTAAAATTCTGAGGTTATTTAGGTGAAATAATAAGACAACCCCATCAGAGGTTAAAAACTTCTAAACAAAATCAAAGACTACAACATTGTATTCACCAACCTTCCAATTCCAAACATGAACACAAAAAAGGTTCTTTGATATGAAAGGAACATGGAGGTTTCCAAGAACGTTAGCAATGATAGGCTAAACCTTGCCACCATGATTCATTTGCACAAAAAGAGGAAAAAAGTTGGTGCATCCAAGACAAGCTACTTGAACTATGTTGTAAAGTGAAAATGAATGTAATGTAAGCGTACCTTGTGAATGAACTTGGAGATTGTCTCATACCCTAGGGGCCAAGTTCAGGATGAGATCTTGGTTGCCATAATGGAAGGCCATGAGAGTGGGAGGACCATGTGGTGAAAGCCATGAGGCCTATTGGAGGTAACAACAATCGAACTTGTGTGAGATTGAAAAAACTAGAATGTTCCATGTTGAGTGCTCTAAACTCCACCAGGAGGAGGGGCGGGAAGAATTGGTGGGGTAGTAGCCCTTCTATTTCTCCTCGTATCCTTGTTGTCTGCATACCTGCAATTTGGTTCAAAGGAACCTCAACAAAGGTGTTTTCGTCTACATTAGAGGAGGGAGGTTTGGTCATTTTTTCCTTCAATTTTCCCTTTCCCTTGGAAGCATTTTTCTGCCTCCCAGCCTCAACCTATGTTCCTGCAAAGCTTACAAGAGTCGAGTCATGAAAGATAGCTTGATGTTCTCCCTCAATGAAATGTCCAAGGTGGTGTTGTCTTTTGGACATCAAGGTACTAACCGCACTGAAGGAAATGGGAAGTAGGCCAATCCTTAAGCAAGTCCTTTGGAACATAATGTCATTAGCCTTGTGGTCACGCCAAACCTCTGGGAGATTGGGGAGCTCATCAATGGCACCATGGAATAACAATAGATTATAAAAATACCCACAAGAGAATGAATAGTGCCTTCACAATGAAATCTACAAGCATGGCTACCAACTCTCCTACCTTCAGCGCCAATAGTAAGGGAAGCTTTGTGGTGATCTAGAAAAATGTATGTGCATTAACACACATTCAAAAAACAATTTGTCGCAAATTGAAGACATAATGAAGTTTTATGATTGAATGGAAAACCAAATAGGTTGGAATACATGTACAACATTCATTTAATAACCTCCTTACTTTTAGATTACTACTCCCAATATTTGTTTCTTCGGATCCCATCCTTAGGCTTGAACTTTTAAAAAAAAACAAATCTCCCATACCGCCAACCTCCACTACTGTATATATGAGGAAAGAAAAACCATATATGGGACCTCTTTCACAACCAAAAAAAAAGCTCGAAAACTGTTGGATCGAATTACTTAAGCACCTTAATCTCAAGTTATAAGAACAAAAGCGCAATAAAAAGAAGAGTCTTGTAGAAAAAATGAAAAAGATAAAAATAGCATATAGAAATAGAGTACCTGATGTCAGAAGCCTTGTGCAACCACTTTTCAAATTGGGAGTAAAAAAAACTACACTTGGGGAATTTTTTAGCCTCCCTCAAAATAACAAACTCATTCCGCATTTCGAGCTAGGATGACTTTTGTTCAGCTAAGACACAAAAGTAGGCAAGCATTTTTAACTTTTCTATCAACATCTTTGGCTTCAAGTTCATGTCATAATGAACATGTATCTCCCTCAAGAAATTTGGACCTATAAAAGGATCACATGTTGGTAAGTGCTTGCAAAAGGTCGAGTAGTGATCCTTTCTAACCTGCTCCATGGCTTTTTCCATTCAATCCTAGAGCTTTAGTGGTGAATGGTATCAAGTGTTAGCAAATTTTTCATAATATTATTTGATCACAACATCCCCAACTACAAAAATCTCTTGTTGCAAGAACAAAGAAAAGCAAACATGAACAAGTTGAATACAAAGGTAAAGAAAAATCTTTAATGGAGTCTGAATTATTTCATACTTTATACATATATTCAAAAAAAACTATTGAAATCAAGGAATGCCATGTTCTACGGGACTTGGATGGCATTTCTTGTAAACTTCTGTTGGTAACACCTCCTTGAATTGCTCCAAAGGGATAATCCCAATTGATTAGATTATGAAAAATTCATGTACAAGGTGGAGTTTCACATGGTCCAGCTCCATCAACCTGTAGAAATACTAAAAACAATGAGAACAAAATCCTTTGAATCTAACTTGATGTAAGAAATAAGAGAAGGGTTAAAAACATACTTGTTGAGTTTCATCATGGCAATGATGAGCTCAATAAACCCATGAGAAGTATCAAAGACATGGAATTAATAAAGATGTGCTAGGAGGGCTCATCATCATACAAATGATAATATAGGGTAGCCAAGCCTACAAGACCTATGATTACCATCCAAGACAAAAAAACATGTGCTTAGAAAGAGACTTAAAACTAGGATCAGCAATCAAGGTAGTCTTAGATCTATCATTCTCCAACCAATTCCAAGAAGGTATGTGTTGTTCTTGGAATTCCTCCTACCCCTTCTAATTGAGAGGTGAAACCCTTTCCGATAACTACTATGGGATTCCTGCTCCATCTTAAGGATGTCAATTTTGAAAGCAAGATCAATAATCGACATCAATATCATTTGGCATAAGGGAATAACCATCTAGACTTTGTTCCTCAACACCATCTTATGTTTGTTAAGGAATTCAAAGCTATTAAACTTTGTCTGGTTCTGAATGACTTGTATAGTCCTATCAAAGGACAAAGAGTATACATATGCTAGCACTTGAAAACTCTGCCAAGAAATTTAGAATGTTACAAATTTGGAACAAAACCCAAGTTCAGTTCCTTTTTTTTATCAGATTTTGCCATCATTATGAAATCTAAGCTCAATTTTGGGTTCAAACTCAACTTTTATTGAGCTTGAGTCCATGCTTGAACTTTAATTTTTCTACACATCAAAACTCGAAAAAAAAATCAAATTCAAATTTGATGTTTTTACTTGGAACTTGTTGGTTTCCTCTTGAAGTGTGTTGAGATCTCTTGGGTTCTTCGAGCCTTCTCCCTCTTCTTGCACAAAGAAATCAACAAGAAAGCCTTTTTTAGGAATGAACATTTATATAGAAGTATGGACTTAAGCCTTACCTCTCTAGTTTGTGAAACCTTAAAAAAAGGTAAACAATTTCTTTTTAAAAGTGATATTTTATGGAACTCAAAAATAAGAAATAAATTGAGATTACCAAACATTCAATTGATGGTTTTTTATCAAATCAGGAATTTTAAAACGTTTTTAGTTATGATTGAGCATTTAAATCAATACTAAAATGTGTAGGAAACTAAGAAAGTAACTAAGACCTCAATTGAACAATGGAAAAATATTTCAGTTGAAATTTGAATTGATTTAGTTGAGCTTTGCAAGGACTGAGTTGCTTGGAATTATCCAACCTTGACAAATGCAATCTTAAACCAATGTATAAACATTGCTAGCCTAATATCTGAAAAAACTTAAAACCCTAAATTGTGAACACATTTTTTGTCAACCATAAGGGTTATTTTAAAACCTAATTACATTTAGACATACCAAAGGATGAAGGCTTATGCTTGTGTGTTGTTATTGTCATCCTTTGAGTCTTCGCCATAGTCCCGCCTCTACCTCCTTTTTTGATGACAGAAATCCATTACTTAAAACTTGTGAAATCTTTTCAGTTAATATAATTTCATTTACAGTGTAATGCATTTATGCTATAGTGTAAAAAAAATCTTACTTCAAAAGATTCCTCCTTCCCTTGAGAGAAATCAAACTCCTTTCATCTTACCAATGTTTTTATTTCCTTCACAGTTGCACAAAAAATGTACGAAAAGTCATGAGAGGTCCTAAAATACAACACATCACATATTTGTTCCACTCTAAGAAAAGACATAGCACTTCTTGTCTAGGAACTCGCAAGGTGCATCTCCTTATTTTTTTCAGCATGATTGTTAAGTGTCATTATCTTGCCTTGATATGAGTCCAATTGTTACTATGCATTCTTCTACTCATGTGTTGGGCTATGGTTGGAAGTTTGCTAACCTTCCACTTTGTGGTTTTTATATTTTTTTCTCTAAAAGATGCCAACATTTTTTAGGTTTTCCTACTTCTTTATTATACCCGTGACCATTCAAGGAAACTATACCTAATGATTATTGATTCAAATTGGTTTTCTATGTGTCAGGCTTGTTCATTATTCGATGTGTCTATTGGGTTTGATGTCAATCATTAAATGGATTAAGTAAAACTAATGACAATTTGCTAACATCCTTAGTTACATCAAAACATGTCCCTTGTTGCAATTATGACCATTCAATGTTATTCTACTGCCATTCAATTACATGACAAACATGGTGGTTATGAATGCTTTGGACAATAAACATGAAATTCCTAGAATCAATAAACTAAACTTCCATCTAACTCCTTAAGATAACAACTGTGAACAATTACAGTTTGTCAAACTACACTATACAAATGATCAAATGTTAGATTAAATATTGACCTAACAATTTTTTTTACAATGTGTAAAGAATTTATATGCAAACCTTCACCTCTTTGGTTTAATGTTGACAGTAATCATTAGAAATTTGTGAAAATATTCTTAAGTATTTGTGAAGTCTTGATTGTTCATGGTCAATTGTTCCATGAAGAATAATTGCATGTTCAACCTAACAATTCATACTTGTTAGAATGAATTGGTAGTGTTATTATATCATTAAACATGCTGAATGTTGACGAGCTTGCAAACCCCATGCCACCAGACATTAATCACCTACGCAAAATTTTGTTGTTTGCTTGATTTGATATGACAATCTAAAAGGACTAGTTAGATTGTTCCATTGTTGGTTAATGTTATGGTTCCACATTGTCAAATTCTTCATATTTTCCAAATCAAGATTTCTTGCTAATTAATATCCATAGCTTTTATGATGTTCTCTTCTCTAACTAGTGTCGAATCTTTCTGTCGTTTTTTTGTTATTCTACTAATTGTTGGATATCCTCTAGTTTTATTGCAAGTGTATTATTCATTCCTTTTTGTAATTATCCTTTTCGTTCTTTGTTGATTTTTAATCACACAACTTTTTGCTCCCAAATGACACTAACATTTTATATCTGTGGCATCTCATATTGTAGTAATTTTCAAGATTTCTAATCTATGGTATTGTTGACCTTTATCCTTTATTATGTGATGGTGCGTAGCTCACCCATGCACCCCCAAATAACGGGAAATGATTAAAAAACAAAACAAAATGAATTGCGTTGTAATCTAGCTTAAATTTTGGTTATTCATGCCTCTAATTTTTTTTGTAATTTTTTTTTCGACCCATGTGGTTGCCCACCTAGCTCATGCTAATTATGCTCTTTAATAATTTGATTCAACTTTGTCCTAGATTGAGTTTAAATACCTTGGGACCATTCTTATGCTTTCACCGATGTGATTACACGATTCCATTAGATTATGGTTCTAGCCTGGAACAATGGTCTATAGTGGCCACAATTTGGTATGTATCAAAAGGTTTAATAATTGGAACTTGTTCAGAGACCTGGATCCATTAATTATTGACACATACCACCATATGTTTTCTTGTTGAATTGGGCTTAATGTATTGAGTTCTTCTAAACAAGGATTCCATAATTTCTTTTCTTTAGATTGTTCTTATTACCATGTCCATCACATTTCCCAACATGTATCTATGATTGTGGTTCAGTTATTGGGATTATCAAGGGATGGATTGAACTATGATGGTGTATTACTCCAAGAAATAGGTCCTCACTTAAATTTACATCACCCCCAATGTTATAATTTCACTATTGTTGCTAGGTTCATTGTTTTCCTTACATATTTATGTAATTTTTCAAATTTCCCTTTTTGCAATGTTAAGTTTGTTGTCCATCTTATTTAATGATCTATATTGGTATCTTTCATTTCTCTTTTTGCTGCTAGTTCTATTATCGTTGTTGCATTGTCAACTATATTGTTCAAATTTATGTAAGGGGAAAAATATATGCATTTTCCCAATTTAGGTCTCTTTATTCCATTCACATTGTTGTTTTTGATTGGAGATTGTTACTCATCCTTACATTTTACTATCTGTACGATTCTGTACTTTTGTCTTTTGTGTTGAATTTTGAGTTCAAGTTGTTCATCTTACCCTCAAATTTAGTTCTTAATGTAGTGGTGTTTTCTACTATCTAATTCTAAAACTGATGTGAGATTTATCTTATTGATTAACTTTTATTTTACTTTCCATGGCTGAATTCCATGTTATAGGAAAGCCAGATCTTACCATCTTAGTTTCTGATTATGGAGTTGTACAAGTGACTAAAAATGTGCTTTAGTTGAAAGCACATTAAACCCCCCTAAAATTGTAGTTAGACATATAATATTTTTGCAATTTTTTTTTGGGTAATGTATGGACATCACATCTTGAACTATTTTTACTTGTTCTAAGTATATTTGATTAGCTTTAGACTCCATCTAATCAATTATTTTGAAAAATTCAACAAACATTGAAAAATTAGAGTGTATGGAATATATTCATGATAAAATAATACTCATCACAAAGTTTGAAATTTTGAATATATATTTCAAAACTAAGGTTATGGATGGAATTCTTGGGTGTATTTTTTTATCATGTATGATATTGATATACATCAATTAAATATAGGAAAAATTAAAAATTAAAAATTATTGGATGAATTTCCATTCAAAAACGTGTTTTTTTACATTTGTTTAATAATGAATGTATAATATTTTATTTTAAGGAAAAAACCACTACCTTATCAAAGAGGAGGAAATTCATAGATGGGCATTGTATTTTTCTGAAAAAATTCTTTTGTTTGGTAATGTTTCACAAATCACAAACATGAGACCCTATATATGGTTGTTAAAAAACTATAAGTTATATACTTTATGTACATTATTTTATCCAATCCTCCTCATTTAACTATTGGATCAAAATTGATTTTGAACCAAAATGAACTTTGAGTTCAAAAATGTTGTTGTATAAATTTTAAAGGTTTTTACTTGTGTTTAGGATAATCAAAGGATGTCATCAAGATTTTAACTTACTATGTACTATAATACTTGTTATACATAACCTTTTTTGAATAAAAATGATTTGCCCTTAACGTGCTTTCACCCCTCTATGCAATGTTTATTTTATGTCAAAGATTTGTTCATGTTTCTAAAGATGTTTCTTATGGGGAAGACAGTGTTATTTAAAGTTATATTTACTAGGTTTTGAATGTGAACCCTAGAGGGATGTTTTAGACTATCACCAACAGTAGGCATCAAATTGTTAGCAAGAATGTGCTTAATAATTCTCAGAATATTGTTTTATTATCGGGCAATTACATCAATGGCCAACATTGTTATAGGCATCTTAATGAAGGAAGAGCCCATGCGATTTTTCACGATTCGAAGTTTTTTGTCTTGATTATGAAATCATCATTTATCGACCTTTGTGATTCTTTTGACGAAAATGACCCTTTCCTTCCTAATGTTGTTGTCCTTGTTTCTATGAATTCCCTTTGTGGATGGAAATTTCATAAGTAGTTGTTTTTTCCAACATTGTTGATACGCTAAAGGCAATGTCTCTGACTCCGCATGCTTATTCTAAATTGAAGTCCTTTGACTATGGGGCCATCACAATTGAGTTTGTGAATTGTCTTCCCATAAAATCCAATGGTGACATATTATTAAAGCTTCCTCTTGTTCATCATCCATTAACACATTCCGAACAATTGTAAGGTATGGACAAAAAATACAATGGTCATGCTTGGTGCAAGTTGCAAACTAATAACATCAAGAATTTATTTGGATTGGGGTTCATAACGACGAAATGACTTGGACATTTGTGTTGTCACAATGATTCTTGTCATTTATTTAACAGTCTTTTGTGCACAATAAAGTTTATTAGAGTGGCAGGTAGATGCAAGATACAGTGGTTCACTTTTGTGATGAAATAATGTTTTTTCTATGGGTACCCTTTAATCAAATGCATATGGTGATTAATTTATCCTTATATCTATTAATTGGGACTTGGATTTAAACTATCAATTTTGTCATGAAGAATACTATGTGGTTATTTATTGATTAAAAATTTATTTGTTAGTAATAATGGACTTTAGAAGTCCAAAAATATGAATTGGTTGTTTAACTAGAACATTACAAAATGAAAAAAATTATATTGATTCACATTCCAAATTTGCTATCAAAACTTAATATATAATGTAATACAAAATGATAAATTCATATGAGGAATCTTTTCTTTGAAAACCTTTAATCGTTTAATAGTTAGGGACTTTTGAATGGTTCAATTTTGACCATATTTTCATAAGTCCATATGAGTTGAAATTTTTTGTTTATTTTTCAATTTCTTTGTCCCAAAAGCATTTTTTTGAAAACTTTACATGGGGCATTATTCATTGGACTTTGTGGGTTTTCTTTTTAGGATTTCCAAATTAAAAAATGACATCAATTACATTAAATACAAGTTTTCACATAGATTTGGGAAGGTTTATAGGTGATTAAACATGTATTATTCAAATATTAGAATAATATTTTTAAAAATAACAACCATGTCCATTTGAATCATTTAAAAAACCTTGTATGGACTTATAAGGGGTGTAATTTTTATCGATATTGAACCACTGTACCGTGTATTTACCCTTGACAATAGTTTGAAGCTTCCGATATTTAGGCAATGTTTCTTGAAATCCCTAATCTGTACCATTAATCATAAGTTCTACAATGCTTTGCCCACTTGTTTACAAACTTGCAGTTACAAAATGTATTATGTTGATCACAAGTTTCCAAAATTTTCAAGAGTCGTGATCCACTTGGGCACACATGCCCATCTAATTGCAAATGGCAAATGCAGAAAATTTTTCCAGGATATGAAGAACATGATTGTAAATGAGGTTTGTCGCATGTCAACTGCTATTACTTCGGCTATTGTTTTGTCTACGAATAAGATATTTCTTTCTTGTTACTTGTTCAATGAAGATGGAGAAGGGGTTGTGGAGTTTTTCAAAGGTGAAAAACTAGATCAAACGTTGTTTAAATTCTCTCCTTTGTGCTCCCTTGGAATATGCACTCTGATTGTTTCATTGAAGCATTGTCGTGGTAACTCGGGCTCCATTGATTGTATCCTTAAGTTGAAGGCACTATCTAGTTACAATTATATTCAAAACAATTGTTTTCTTAGTCAACAAGTTGGGCAAAAGGTTTATTTGTTCAAGATTTTCATCGATGGAATTGTGTTTAAATTTGATTTGGTCTGACAAATACAACCAAGTGATGATATGCAAAATGCATGGGTGATGTTCAATCATGTAAAGCGTGTTCAAGCATGGATGACCATGGCTTGTCATGTTTATAACATAGTCTATTGTAAGGTCATGATAATTGCAAGCTATGACATGCAATTCAGGGACACATAAGCTCAATGCATTCTATAGAACACAATTGTTGAAAAGAAAAGGTTGGGTATGCTTGTTTTCGAGGCGTTCACGGTGGATAGTGCGCAAGCAAATTGGAATGATGTACAAATTGTTTATGGGACTAAAGATCATGCAATCAAGATGGTTGACAAAAAGTGAATATGTTTTTTCCATTGAACTTAGACTCTTGACATACACACCAAATAATTAATTACATTCAAATTCCATGATCAACACAAAGCCCTATGTTATGAGTACTAAAAGCCAAGTCCTTGGAGGAAGTTGACCTTCAATATGCTACCATTCGGTCTTGGTGGTACTTGTTGGGAACTGTTAGCAAGGGCACCATTCATGAGCTCAACAATTGGCTTGGCTTTTGGCACTTTCATGTGCAACAATGGGGAGGTTTCATGTTGGATGTAAGTTCTTCCAGAGTACTATATTCAATTTTTATTTTCCATCTATCCTTCCTAAATTTGAATTTCATTCTTTTTATGTGCTTGTAGAAATTTTCTTTGGACGAGGAAGCTAATATGTTGACTTGTAACTTATTTGAAACATTCCATAACATTTGGCTCCAACAATTTGGCAAGAGGGGTACTTGCCTTTTTACTACAATATTTGACAATTATGTGGCAACATTTAGGCATTCCTCATTGTATTTATGCCTTTTTACAAGGAGATGCATCTAGGACCAATTTGAAAAAGAATGAATTGTGCTTGCATAGGGCTAGTTAGTCAAGGACCTAGTCCAAATTGCTTTTGAAATTGCTAAATACTCTTCAAGCTTTGGTCTTTTTGCTAAACTACTACACTTCAAAGGTGAAGAAATGTTTGGATTAGCCAAACATAAGATAGACCCTCCACCTAGATTAGAAAGATACTAACACCAACATGATCGAGTGAATTTCAACATGGTCGATGCAATAACTCTAATCAACTAATTATCAGCTGTGGATGTGGGGAAGACTAGCAGCCCTATTTGTGTTATCACCCACAATGGTGTAGAGGTCCTTGAGTGCCTTTGTGGGGACAACATTCAACGAATTAAACATT
>Ga0209611_10006904_pt1 | contig 18381 bp, 19 predicted proteins | sample S1TSphgellanicum_3_FD_187693 | JGI IMG/M metagenome (GOLD analysis project Ga0209611, IMG submission 187693) | Host-associated microbial communities from peat moss isolated from Minnesota, USA - S1T2_Fc - Sphagnum magellanicum MG (SPAdes) (version 2) | ecosystem: Host-associated > Plants > Peat... | reverse complement strand
CCTCGTTCACCGGCACGCCGATCATAGCCCGGCCTCCTGCTCGAGCGCGGCGATGTCCTTGAGCAGTTGCCGGCACTCGTCGGGGTCCTGGCTCTGGTAGGCGCCGCGCATGATGCCGTTGGCGTCGACGAGCGCGAAGTAGGTGCTGTGCGTGACCGTGCCCTGCCCGTTGTCAAGGTGCTGGCCGTGGTCGTCCTCGACCGCCTGCAGGAATCCGTTTTGGATCAGCGCGTAGAGCGGTTTTTCCGGCCCGGTGAGGAACCACCACTTGTTCGCGTCGGCGTGAAATTTATCGGCGTAGGCGGCGAGCACCGGCGGCGTGTCGGTCTCCGGATCGACGGTGAAGGTGACGAGCTGCACGTGCGGATCGCCCGCGACGGCCTGCTGGATTTTCGCCAACTCGGCGGTGACGAGCGGGCATGGGCCGGGGCAGGTCGTGTAGACAAAATCGGCGACCCAAACTTTGCCGGCGAGGTCGTTGTTGCTGATGATTTTTCCGCTGCGCTCGGTGAGCGAGAAGTGCGGAATGGTCGAGATTTTCGGCAGGCGCGAGTGTGCCGCCGCGGCCAGTTCCTGCGGTGTGGGTTCCGTGGCGCGGTAAAGGAAGACGATCAGCAGGAAGATGCCGAGGACGATAATGAGCCAGCGGTAAAACGACGTGCTGGACGCGGTCGGCGCGGGGGGATTGGGCGTCGGGTTGGTGGACATGGCGGCAGGACTTATATTAGGGCATGGAGCGGCAGGTGCAATCCCCGGGGGCTTGCGAGAGGTGGATAGAAGGTTCGCGAGATGGAATGCAGCGTCTCTTATTTGAAATCTTGTGCGGCCCGTCCAGGGGTCGGAGGCGCTTTGGGATATTACCGGTGGTATCGGCCCGCGGCAGGCCTCAACCACCGGCTACAGATGTTGCAAGCCTCCGGCTTGCCCGAAGCGCAGTTCAGCGGTAGCCCGCGACCTCCGGGCGCGGGGCTAGTGGAATATTCGCAACCGGGACTCGTATCCGCAACGTCGCCGAACCCCGTGCCCGGAGGTCACGGGCTGCCAGGAAGCGCGGAGCCCTCGCCTTCATCTTTATATAGTCGATGGAATTGGCATTTGCTAGGTTCCAGCGCTTATGATGTCATTTCGAAGGATGAATCGAATGAAACTTGAGGTGAATTGGGGCGCCCTCGCCGTGGTGGCCGTTTGTGCGCTGGTTTTGACCGGGTGCGCGACGGAAAATGACGAGCGCGACTCGATGGGTTCGCACCTTTACCAGCCGCCGCACGGCACGAAGCGTCCGCCGCCGGTCGATGCCGGCGACATCGCGCTGGTGGGCCAGGATGTGGCGCGCCAAATCCTGCTGCTTCCCCCCATCGCCGAAGCCGCCACGCCTCCGCTGGTCCGTTTCAACGGCGTGACCAGCATCGTCAATCCGCCGATCGACACCGCGCCTTACACGGTGCTGCTGCGCGATCGCCTGCTCCTGCTCACGCGCGAGAAGCTGCGCTTCGTCGAGCACACGCTGCCGCCCTACTCGCCCGGCGGTCACAAGAAGCAGCATGTCGACATCGACAACGGCGATGCCGAATACCAGGTGCTGGCCGAAATCCGCGGCCAGGCCAAGGCGCCGACGTACAAGGTCCAGGTCGAGTTTGTCGAGATCGGCTCGGGCAACATCCTGTTCAACCAGACTTACCGCATCGCCAAGGAAGACGAGGGCCAGCCGTCGGCGGATTCCTACACGCCGCCGATGGCGCCCGAGTCCCCGGGTCAGCAGGCGCCGCCACCCCAGCCGAAGAACAGCGGCGACGTGAACGAAAACGGCGATCCGAACAATCCGCCGCCCGGCTATTACGACAAGCCCACGACCGGCAAAAACTACGGCGGCGGCGTCCTTTAGCTTTCCCCGAACATGCGTGCCGGGAAGCTGACGTTGCCTGCGATAATCGGGCTCGGCACGCTCGGGCTTCTTCCCCTCGGCGCGGCCCAGCTGTCCGACGACCTGGTCAACACGCCCGGCGCGATGAGCGAGGGCAGCGGCGACGCCGACCCGCGGGATTACCGCAACAACCTGGACATCGTCGATGATGTGCTTAAGCCGAAGCTGGACTTAACGCACATCGACGCGCAGCGCGGCCGCAACAACCTGTTGTCCGTCACGCTGAGCATGAGCAACAAGACGGGGCACAAAATCGACCTTGAGATTGAGACGATCTACAAGGACAAGGAGGGGAACGCGCTCAACACCAGCAGTTGGATCGGCTTCACGCTCAAGCCGCATGCGGACCAGGACTACCATTCGTCGTCCATCTCCGAGGAGGCGGTCGATTTTCTCATCCGCGTGCGGAAGGCGCGGGGGCATTAGGAAGATGACCGCGCGCACGCTTGAATGCCTAGCCTGGACAACCTTTTGCCCGGGTGCGCGAGGACTCCTCCTCCGCGCACAAGAAGCCGCCGAGATGATGCGCACGCTTCCGGTGGCTTCCTGTGCCTCGACCGAAGTTTCGGCCGAGGCACCCGGACAACGAGCGGTCCGGGCCACCCGATGCTGACGCCCTCGCTTTAATTCGCACCGACTCATGGAAATCAATGTCACGACCCCGGCGGTGCTTTTTCCCGCCGTCTCGCTTTTGCTGCTGGCTTACACGAATCGCTTTCTGGCGCTGACCAGTGTCATCCGCAAGCTGCACGCGGACCATAAGGCCGCGCCGGATCCGTCTTACCTCCGGCAGATCGCGAGCCTGCGGCGGCGGATCAAGATGGTGCGCAACATGCAGTTTCTCGGCGTGCTGAGCTTGTTGCTCTGCACCATCAGCATGTTCCTGATTTTTCTTAGTGCGTACGCGCCGGCCGAGCTGGTTTTCAGCGCGAGCCTGGTGGCGATGATGGCGTCGCTCATTTTCTCGCTGGTGGAAATCCAGATCTCGGTGCACGCGCTGGATATTCATCTGGAGGGGATCGAGCAGGATTCGCCGCGGTAATGTGCCTCCTATCGGCCTTTTATCCCAGAGGAGACCTCTGCAAAAGCTCAGTGTTTGTGATCCCGGCGGGATTATAACCAAGTAGCCGGTGGTAGAGCGAGTCCGCGAGCGACACCACCGGTAAGGCCAATAAAAGCGAGCGACATCCTGAAGGAGACCTCTGCGAAATTCGATGATTCGAGATCCCGCAGGGATCACACAACCCTAGCCGGTGGTAAGCCCGCCGGGCGGGCGCCACCACCGGTTGGCTCCCAAACGGCGCTCGACCCTGAAAGGGGTCGCACCCTCTGGTGAGAGGCTCGTGCGACCCTTTCAGGGTCGGGCCGCGTTGGAAAACGTACCGGTGGTGTCGCTTCGCTCAACCACCGGCTAGAATTGTGGCAAGCCTTCGGCTTGCAAGAACCAAGGCAGACTTTTGCAGAAGTCTCTGAAGGGATGCCAGGATGTGCCACCCCTGCCGGGGTTGGAATTATTTTTGGACGGTAACCGGTGGTGTCGGCCCGCTGCGGCCTCGACCACCGGCTACAGATCCTGCAAGCCTCCGGCTTGCCCGAGAAACTGGCTGCGCAGTGACGCGGTAGCCCGCGACCTCCGGGCGCGGGGCTCGTGGGATATTCGCAACCGCGACTCGGGTCCGCTAAGACGCCGAGCCCGTCGCCCGGAGGCCGACGCGCACCCTGCGTACATTGCGTACCTCGTGTACATCGTGACTCTTAAAGCTAAGAGGTGGCGTGTTCTGCTTTTATTAGACTGGTCCTAATTACTCCCCTGCCAGATCAATGATCTTTGAAGCGTTGTTTGGCTACGGTATCTCCCATGATTTCAATCTTCCCATGGCCCTCAAACGGAATCGGCTTTTGTTCTGCACTTGCCGGATACAGGTCAAACGGAAGGCGAGTCAGATGTTGAAAAAGCCATGCTTCCTCTGACCCAGAGTCCACAACATTCCCGATCGGCTTTTTTAGGGTAAAGACTACTGTGGCGAATTTCTTTCCGTCCTTCTTAACATCATAACTTTCCTGATTTTTGGAAGTGTCGACTGAATTTTCAATATGGAAATTCTCAAAGGTTCCGTCAGTCTTACGCACACATACCTCGATGAATTCTGGATCAACGTCATTGTACGGTGTTTCGTCATGCCAAGACGCAACTTGGATCAGATGGCCGTTTCGCCACTGCAGGAAATCTGTCTCGCCCCATATTGCCCTGTGACCAGAATCAAAATAGAGGAGCAAATACCCGTCCTTTTCCTTCGGTTTTCCCTTCGTGGTGAGTAGGGGATGCAAGGTGTTCGTCTTTGAATCGAACTGAAACAAATAGTCGGCCTGATAATATTTGGCGACCTCTCCAGCAACAATAATTTCAGGTATTCCATCTCCATTGAAATCCTGCAACTCGAATGGCTTTTCGGCTGGTTTTGTGGGTAGATAATCGTCGCCTGAGCTCTGCCACTCTTTGGGACGCCAGGTGAGTTCGATGTTCCAAAGGCCCTGTACCTGCCACTGACCGTCATTGAATGCGGCAAAAGCGAGTCCTGTTTGGTTTGGCATCTCTACCAGTGCGTAGGGATGCCCATTTCCAAACAAGTTTCCATAGAGTACGTAACGATGATCGGGTGTCAGTATGTAGCTGGGTGGCGCTTTCGTATACGCAACTTTAGGCAAGCTCGATATGACTGAATCAATTGTAGCTTGCGGCGTCGTGCCAACGGGAATCAAAAGAGAGTCAAGTTCTTGGCGCATGCCTTTTCCCAGCGGGTCAACACCTTGAGCAAAAAGAGCAGGGTTACCGATGACCGAAATTGTTATCGCCAAAAGAAAAATAACGCTCAGTGGGCGATACATCATCATTGAGTCGAATTTGAGCACGGGATTATTACGGCAACAAATAAACTGCGACCAAATTTGCGATCAAATGAGCAATCCGGAGTTAGATCGGGTTTTCGCGAGTTCAAGCTTGATTGCGAGGCGCTTCGGACGGATAGCCATGGCGTTTTAGAGTGTGCAGGTAGGCCGACGGCTACCACTTGCCCTACATGCGTGTAATTTTGGTTGAACGCGCTTTTTCGCGAAGACATGGTACTGTTGGAGCATGAGCTCTGGAGACCCGTCCTCTTCCGTTCCGGTTGATGTTTTGCCGCCCGTCCCGAGGGAGGCGGAGCTGCCTGCGCCGCCGCGCGAGAAGGTTCCGTTCGAGGGGCTGAATACGTTTTATCATCCGGCGAGCGGTGTGGTGATCCTGGCGCTGGACTGGCTGCTCTTTACCAGCGACCTGATGACCGATTTCCTGGCCCTGCCGGTGATGTGTGTGCTGGGCTTTTTGGCGACGTTTCCCCTGGTGCTGCTAATTCAGCGGAGTTGGGGGCGCAACTCGTGGCCGGGGGCGATTGGCAAGGCGTTGCTGGGCGCGTTCATGGTGGGGCTGCCGTTTCCGGTGACGGGCACGCTTTTGGGCGCGGCGATCCTGGCGCTTTCGGGCCTGCCGCATCATCCGGTGGATGCGGTGAAGAAGGCGATTACGCGTTCCACGGCCAACTGAGGTTGGTCCGGGCTGTTTCGGCGGAATTTATACTGATATCTGGACAAATCCGCCTCAATGACTTAGGTGTAAATAAGATGGGCAGGGGCCCCCAGACCCTGGGGCGATGCTCGCGGGACTTGAACTTTTATGCCGTTACCCGAGCAGGACATTCATTTTTTCGTCGACGTCACCCTGACGCATCTGAACAAGCTGACCGGTAACGAGATCACCCTGCGCAGTCCGACGATCGAGTTCCAATCGCTGGTCTTTTCCGCCTACACCGGGCTGCTGCATCTCAAGGGCGGCGCGGAGGGTTTTGTCTATATCACCGCGTCGCAACAATTCTTGAGCCATCTTTACACGGCGAAGGGCCACAATGGCCGCGCGTCGGAGGACAATTGCCGCGAGACCATCGGCGACGTGACGAGCCACATCGCGCAGAACGTGACGAAGCGCTTCGGCACGACGCTGAAGATTTCCGAGCCGCGCATCTTCAGCACGGTGCCCGATGATCCGATCGAAATGCCGCCTGCGGTTTACGTCCAGCCTGTGGTCTGGCGCAAGGAACACGCCTATATTGTGCTGGGTCTTGCCTCGGCCGAAATGTCCGCCAGCTAATTCTCTTCGCCATGACCGGAACTGAAATTTACAAACGCACCGCCACTTACGAGGCGGAGGCGCGCTCCATCCGCATTCACGCCCCGCACTGGAAGGTGCTGCTGGCCTACGACGGCCAGCGCACGCTTTCGGAAGTGGCGGTCAGCGCCGAGACGCCTTTCGCCGAGACGGTGACGCTGACGCAGAAATTTTTGGAGAGCAACTGGATCGCGGAGGAGCCGATCACGCTCGACCAGTACATGAAGCGCGTGGGCGCGTCGGACATTTCCAAGACCGGTGCGGTGGTCGCGCCGGCGGTCGTGCTGCACGATCCAGAGAAGGACAAGCCAAAGCCGGCCGCGCCGGCCGCGCCCGTTGTGCCGCCCGCCCCCGTGGCCGTGCAGCCGCCCTTGGCGCCACCGACGCCAGTGCCGCGGGTGACCGCTCCGGTGCCGGTTACGCCGCCGCCGTTGCCCCCCACGAAGACGACGCCGGTGCCGGTGGCCGTGCTGCCGGCGACGCCGCCCCCCGCGACCAAGCGCACGATGAAACTGAGCGCGGTGGTCGATTACATCGTGTCGCTCGTCGCCAATGCGTCGCTCGGGCAGATTCTCGTTTACCGCGTTTTCCTGCGCGTGCCGCCGGAATTGCTGCTGGCCGAGGACATCGCGTCGGTCCATCTCTCCGGCGACACCAGCGTCATCTCCGGCGAGAAATTGCAAAAGGCGATCGCCGACGCCGTCCACGCAGTCGCCAAGAAATCGCTGCCGGAGAGCGTTTTCGCCTAGGCTTTCCGGGTGGAACCTGCCGCCAAACGCCCGCGTCCCGCGCAACTCATCCGCCCCTACCGCGCCGCCGACCGCGAGACGGTGCGCGCCATCTGCGCGGACACCGGTTTTCTGGGCAAGCCGATCGATCCCGCCTTCGAGGACCGCGAGCTGTTCGCCGATTACCTGACGAGCTACTACACCGACGTGGAGCCGGAATCGACGTACGTCTGCGAATTCGACGGCGAGGTGAAGGGCTACGTGATGGGCTCGCGCTTTCCGAAAAAGAAGACCGCGTACGAGCGGCGCCTGCTGCCGAGCCTGGCGCTGCGCGGCCTGTGGCGTTACTTCACGCGGCCCTACAACGCGGCGAGCAGGAAGTATGTGCGCTGGATTCTCACCCAGGCACGGGGAGAACAGCCGTTCACGCCGCCGGACATTCCGCACTTCCACTTCAATATCCGGCCCGAGGCGCGGAGCGTCGCGGCCACGCGCGAGATGGTGGACATCTTTCTCCAGTATCTCTACGAGGCCGGCGAGAAACAGGTCTACGGCCAGGTCGTTTCCTACGACACGCGCCGCGGCACGCGCCTGTTCGAGCGCTACGGCTTCCGCGTCATCGACCAGCGCGAGGTCACGAAGTACCGCGATATTTACCCCGGAAAGATTTACCTTTTCACGATTCTCAAGGACCTCACGCGCAACCCGAAGCTCTACGGCGACGACCTGCGCGAGGACTCGGAGGGTCAGCCTCCGGCCTGACCCGCGCCTGAGCCGCGCCTCTCGATATCTTCTTTACCCTCCCCGCTGCCATGGTAGCGTAGACTTTCGCGTGGCCTCTTTTCCGCGCCCCTGGCACCCGTAGCTCAACTGGATAGAGTACTGCCCTCCGAAGGCAGGGGTTCCGCGTTCAAATCGCGGCGGGTGCACGCGGGACGATAAGCGATGGAAATTAGACCGCGGCACTCAGCAGCAAATGCTTGTCGCAAACCGCGAAGAGATCTTTCAACTTCAGCGTCAGCTTCAGCTCGTTCCAGAAAGCGTCGCTGCCATTCACACCGGGGGCGATGTAGTTGAGATACTTTTTCATCTTGCCGACGTGGCCGGACTCGGTCATGCCGGAGTGCGTCGTCTCGCGGTCGAGCACGGCGATGTATTCGCGCAGATCGGCCAGCGTGGGCCGCGTGGTCACCACGCCAGTCGTCCACGCTTCGCGGATTTGGGTGAAGACCCAGGGATTGCGGATGGCCCCGCGGCCGATCATCAGCCCGCTCGCGCCCGTGGCCGCGACCAGCGCCCGCGCCGATTCCAAGTCGCGCACGTTGCCGTTGGCGAACACCGGGCACGGCATCAGCCGCGCGGCGCGCGCGATGGCGTCCGCGTGCAGCAGCGGCTTGTACATCTCGCGCACCGTGCGCCCGTGCACCGTCAGCGCATCGATGGGATGCCGCCGGAAGATGTCGAGCAGCGCGGGAAATTCCTCATGCGAGTCGAAGCCGACGCGCGTCTTCACCGTGAAGCGCAGGTGCACCGCTTCGCGCACGCCCTTGATGATGGCGTCGATCTTCTCCGGATGCCGCAGCAGGCCGCCGCCCGCGTCCTTCTTGCATACGATGGGCGCGGGGCAGCCGAGGTTGAGGTCGATGCCGGCGATGGCGTGCTTCTGCAGCTCGCCCGCGGTGCGCCGCATGGCGTCGATGTCCTGCCCGATCATCTGCGCGATCACCGGCCGGCCCGTGGGATTTTCGTCGATCGAGCGCAGGATGTATTTCTCAGGCCGCGAGTCGCGGTGCACGCGGAAATACTCCGTGTAGTAGACGTCCGGCCCGCCATACCGCGCCATCACGCGCCAGAACGGCAGGTCCGTGACGTCCTGCATCGGCGCCAAAATGAGCATCGGCCGGTCCGCCGGTAAGAGATCGCGCATCGGGGAAGCCTAGCAGAATTTTCGCACAGAGGACACCGAGTTTGGCAGCGTGGCGGATTGGCGTGACAGGTCAACTTACTATCAGCACACAAAACTCCCCCGTTCGCTTATCAATGCTGCCGCCGACGAACCCGTAGTTGAAAACGCAGAATGAAACCTGAAGGTAGCCATCGCCAGTCAGCAACACATATTCGTTCCGCTTCGGACGAACATGTTGCCAGAAACCCCATGAAACAATCTGAGTCCTTTCACTGCCCAAACCTATGGGATACCCGCGCGTGACCTTGGTTCGCCAAATCAGTTTCCCGTCCGCGCTGAAGGCATCGATGTGCAAGCGGTCGCTTTCCAGGCGATAGGTCGACTTCGTCCGCGGATCATGGAGCACGTCGGGCAAATCCCACGGCGCGGCACGCAAGCCGCCGCCCAGCGCCATCAACAAGACGAGGACCAAAATGAACTTTCCCACGGCGCGATTCTATCGACACTCGTATTCTCTTCCAAATGGATTTCCGCAAAGAGCCATGGCGAAAAATTTCCTCCCCGCACTCGCCATCATCGCGGCGGCGTTGTTTGTCTATGGGCCGGCGCTCAACGGCGCGTGGCTTTGGGACGACAATCTGCTCGTCTACTCGAACACGCGGCTGCACACCTTCGCGGGCCTCGGCAAAATCTGGTTCGCCGCGCCGACGACGGATTACTGGCCGCTGACCTGGACGCTGCTCTGGGTCGAGTGGCATCTGTGGGGCGACGCGCCGCTCGGCTATCACCTCGCCAGCCTCGCGCTTCACCTGACCGGCGCGTTTCTCTTCTGGCGCGTACTGGCGCGGCTCGGCCTGCGCCGCGGGTGGATCGGTGCGCTCCTTTTCGCCGTGCATCCCCTCGCCGTGGAGTCGGTCGCGTGGATCAGCGAAATCAAAAATACGCTTTCGCTTCCGCTTTTTCTCCTCGCCTTCGACGCCTGGCTCGATGCCGACGAGGGCCGCCCGCTCGCCTACCCGCGCTCGCTCGCGTTCTTTGTCCTCGCACTTCTGGCGAAGAGCTCGACCATCATGCTGCCGTTGGTGCTTGTGCTCTACTGCTGGTGGAAACGCGGCCGCGTCACGCGCGCGGAGCTCGCGCGTCTCGTACCCTACGTGGCCATCGCGCTCGGGTTCGGCCTCATCACGCTGCATTTCCAAGGCCGCGGCCATCCGATGCCGCCGGCCGAGCCCGGGGGATTCATCGCGAGCCTGACGCTGGCCGGCACCGCGATCTTCTTTTACCTCGGCAAATTCCTTCTGCCGCTCGATCTCCTCACCATCTACCCCGCCTGGCCGCTCGATCCGCCCACCTGGCCGCAACTCCTCGCCCTGCCCGCGCTCGGCGTGCTGCTCGTTCTCCTTTATTTCGCGCACAAAACCTGGACGCGCCATGCCCTCTTCGGCCTCGGCTTTTTCCTCATCACCGCGTTGCCCATCCTCGGCCTGGCGGACATGCAATGGCTGCAATTCAGTCCCGTCGCCGATCATCTCATCTACCTGCCCATGCTCGGGCTCGCCGGACTCACCGCCGGCGCGCTCGATCTCGTCCTCGAAAAAATTCCCGCCCAGCTTTACTCATTCGCACTCGGCCTGATCGCGCTCGCGCTAGCCGGGCTCGCCGTCGCCAGCCATCACAACGCGCGCCACTACCGCAATCCGATGGCGCTTTGGTCCCACACGCTCGCCTTCAATGTCTCGGCCTGGCCGGCGTGGAACGGGCTCGGCAGTGCGCTCCTCGATAACGGCCGTGTGGCCGAAGCAGTTTCTTCTTTTCAGCAAGCTCTCCTCCTCAAGCCCGGTTTCGAGCAGGCCCACTACAACCTCGCGAACGCTTATCTCGCGCTCGGCAAAACCAGCGAGGCCATCCGTGAGTACAACATGGCGCTCCAGCTCAATTCCAACGACGCGCAAGCCCGCTACAACTTCGGCAACGCGCTCCTGCAATCCAACTGCCTGCCCGAAGCGCTCGCGCAGTACGAGCAGGCGCTCCAACTCATCCCCGACTCCGCCGAAATCCGCGGCAACTACGGGCAGGCGCTGATGCGCTCCGGCCGCACGGCGGATGCCCTCGACCAGTTCCAGCAAGCCGCGCAACTCGATCCCGCCAGCGCCATCGCGGCCTACAATCTCGGCCTCGCTCACTTGCAACTCGGCCAAAGCGCCGATGCCATCGCGCAGTTCCAGCGCTCCCTCCAGCTCGATCCCACCTTCACCCGCGCCCAGCAACAACTCGCCCGCCTCCAGCCGCCGAAGAACTGAAGAGAGGGAGGCAGAGAGTTTCGCACGGAGGCTCGGAGAACACGGAGGGGACACAAAATTCACTGGTCCGCAGCCAATATTTTCCAGCGCACAATCCGCATGGGCGTGAAAAAGTAGGCGTTCTTCGTCTCTGGAATCATGAATGTTGTGACCTTGCCCACTCCGGGATCGGCGGCAATCCATGTGCGGTCGCCCAGATAGGCCATAACGTGGTCGCCCCCGGACGTAACCGCCATGTCGCCGGGTTGCACGAGTGAGTAATCCAGCGCGTTTAGCGAGGTGCAGCGAGTGACGGGAACTGTCCTGCCCGCGAATCCCTCGCCGATCACCCTCGCCGTGGTGCGATGCCAGTAGAGCGAGAAGCTGTCGCGCAAAAGGGCCGGATCGAGCGATGTCATGCCGCGCGTCGCAAGCGCGTCCATCATTCCCTTTTGCACCAAGCCGGAACAATCGACGCCGAGATAACCCTGGCCACCCCAGACATAGCGGCATCCCCCGTACGATTTCAACGCCGCGCAGTATTTCGCCTGCAGCGCGGGACGGTCGACCGGGCGATGAGACGGCAACGCGAGAAAGAGAATCGCGGCCGCATACAGCCCGAGCAACGGCCAACGGATCGCCGGTCTGCGCCAACCGACAATTACGGCGCCGATAAGTGCCACCGCGATGGCAAACCACGTCAGCACACGGATGGGAAAATCCACATAGGGCGAGTACCAAAGCACCACAGCCATGAGAAAGGACATTCGCCAAAAGCGAATCGCGATCAGCTTAGCCATTCCCATTACGGCAATATATCGCGTTTCAGACCTCTGCCGTTACATCTGAATTCCTCCGTGCCCTCCGCGCCTCCGTGCGAAACCGATCGGACGCGAAGGGACTCGCGTCCCTACCTTTTCCGTGCGAAAGTTTGCGCTTCATGGCGGACATTTATCCCATTCATGAGCAGATGCTGACGCGGGAGGAGCGTGAGGCGAAGTTGAAGCAGCGGGCGAAGGTGGTGTGGCTTTTCGGGCTGTCGGGCTCGGGGAAAAGCACGCTGGCGACGGCGCTGGAACGGGGCCTTTTCGCGGACGACTTCACGACCACGCTGCTGGATGGCGACAACCTGCGCACGGGGTTGAACAAGGGCCTCGGGTTCACCGACTCGGACCGCGAGGAGAACATCCGGCGCGTGGCGGAGGTGTCGAAATTGTTCCTGAATTCGGGCGTGATTTGCCTGAACTCGTTCATCACGCCGAAGGAGTCGCTGCGGGCCATGGCGCGCGAGATTATCGGCGCGGAAAACCTGCTGGAAATTTACGTCGAGTGCTCGTTCGAGACGTGCCAAAAGCGCGACGTGAAAGGGCTTTACAAGAAGGTCGAGGCGGGCCAGGTGGCGAACTTCACAGGCAAGGAACAGGCCTTTGAGCCACCCGTCGCTCCGCATTTGGTGATCAACACGGAAAACACGTCGTTGGGGCAATCCCTAGAATCCCTATATTCTTTTGTGCTTGGACATGTGCGGCCGAAGTCCTAAATTGCCCGGCTCCCCCACTGTCCCGACATGAGTTCGTACAATCTTTCGCACCTCAAGCAGCTCGAGCACGAGGCCATTTACGTCATGCGCGAGGTCGCCGCGCAGTTCGAGCGCCCGGTGCTGATGTTTTCCGGCGGCAAGGATTCGATCGTCATGGTGCGGCTGGCCCAGCGCGCGTTTTTCCCGGCGGCGATTCCCTTTCCGCTGCTGCATATCGATACCGGCCATAATTTCGACGAGACGCTGGAATACCGCGACTGGCTGGTGGCGAAAGTGGGCGCTCGGCTCCTGGTGCGCAAGGTGCAGGATTCCATCGACAAGGGCCGCGTGGCCGAGGAGAAAGGCCCGAACCCGAGCCGCAACGGTCTGCAGACGGTGACGCTGCTGGATGCGCTGGAGGAGTTGCGCTGCGACGCGGCCATCGGTGGCGGCCGCCGCGACGAGGAGAAGGCGCGCGCGAAGGAGCGCTTCTTTTCGCACCGCGACGAGTTCGGCCAGTGGGACCCGAAGAACCAGCGGCCGGAGTTGTGGAATCTTTTCAACGGGCGGCTGCATCCGGGCGAGAACTTTCGCGTGTTTCCGCTGAGCAACTGGACGGAGATGGATGTGTGGCAGTACATCGCGGCGGAGAAGATCGAGATGCCCTCGCTCTACTTCAGCCACGAGCGCGAGGTGGTGGACCGCCGCGGCATGCTGCTGGCGAATACGCCCTACAACACGCTGCTGCCGGGCGAGGTTTACGAGAAGCGCAAGGTGCGCTTCCGCACTGTGGGCGATGCCTCCTGCACCGGCGCCGTCGAGTCGCCCGCGAGCAATCTCGAGGAGATCATCGCCGAGGTCGCCGCCGCCCGCAAAACCGAGCGCGGCACCCGCGCCGACGACAAGCGCAGCGAAAACGCGATGGAGGACCGCAAGAAGGCGGGGTATTTCTAACCGATTTTAGACAGGAGTTACATGAAGGACATGAGTGGAGACCCTGACGGCTATCTTGGGGAAAACGATCCACTCACCGGCGCAATTATTGGTTGTGCCATCACCATCCATAAGGTTTTAGGACCCGGCTTTCTTGAAAACATTTACCACAAGGCGCTCGCCCATGAACTTGCCAAAGCGAAAATCGACTACATCAGCGAGGCACGGCTCCAGGTGCTGTACGACGGCATTTCGCTCGGGGACTACATCGCGGATTTGTGGTCAACGAACGCGTCGTCTTGGAAATAAAAGCCGTGGATCAGCTCGTAAAAGCCCATGAGATTCAACTCGTCAATTACCTCACCGCGATTCGCTACGATGTCGGCTTGCTCATCAATTTTGGCGGCCAGAAAATTCAAGTGCGAAGGAAATTTCGCGAGCTCAACCGCCCACGCCCGGATTGAGCCACCCTTCATGTCCCTCATGTAACTCCTGTCTAATTTGCTTATGGATCTCCTTCGCTTCACCACCGCCGGTTCCGTTGATGACGGCAAGAGCACGCTCATCGGGCGGTTGCTTTATGATTCCAAGTCGATCTTCGAGGACCAGCTCGAGGCGCTCGAGCGGCTGAGCGAGTCGCGCGGGCAGACGGGCGCGGACCTGGCGCTGCTGACCGACGGCCTGCGCGCCGAGCGCGAGCAGGGCATCACCATCGACGTGGCGTATCGCTACTTCGCCACGCCGAAGCGGAAGTTCATCGTGGCGGACACGCCGGGGCACATCCAGTACACGCGCAACATGGTCACGGGCGCCTCGACGGCGAACCTGGCCATCATCCTCATCGATGCGCGCAAGGGCATCCTCGAGCAGACGCACCGGCACTCGTTCATCGCGTCGCTGCTGCACATCAAGCACATCATCGTTTGCGTGAACAAAATGGACCTCGTCGGCTACAGCGAGGAAGTCTTCAACACGATCGTCGATGATTACCAGGAGTTCGCCTCGCGCCTCGACGTGCCGGACATCCGCTTCATTCCCGTGAGCGCGCTGCTCGGCGACAACGTGGTCGACAAATCCGCGAACACGCCGTGGTACGAGGGCGGTTCGCTGCTGCACACGCTGGAAACCACGTATATCGGCAGCGACATCAACCATGTCGATCCGCGCTTTCCCGTGCAGTACGTCATCCGCCCGCAGACGACGGAGTGGCACGATTACCGCGGCTTCGCGGGTCGCGTGGCCAGCGGCGTCTTCAAGCCGGGCGACGAGGTTGTCGCGCTGCCCTCCGGATTCACCTCGCGCATCAAGTCGATCACGACGATGCAGGACGAGGTGAAGGAAGCGTTCAGCCCGATGTCGATCGCAATGACGCTGGAGGACGAGATCGACATCAGCCGCGGCGACATGATCGCCAAGCCGAACAACCTGCCGACGACGACGCAGGACATCGAGGTGATGCTCTGCTGGTTCCACGACAAGCCGCTCAATCCCGCGGGCCGCTACTTCGTGCGCCACACCTCGCGCGAGTGCCAGGCGAAAATCAAGGAAGTGGTCTACAAGATCGACATCAACACGCTCCACAAGGTCGAGGGCGACAAAAAAATCGGCATGAACGACATCGGCCGCGTGCGCCTGCGCACCACCGTGCCGCTCTTCGCCGATGCCTACGCGACCAACCGCAACACCGGCGGCCTGATTCTTATCGATCCCGACACGAACAACACGGTCGCGGCGGGAATGATCCTCTAGGCCAACTTGCGCCGGCTGAGCATCACGGCGGCGAAGCCCAAGCCCGCCACCAGCGCCAGCCAGCCGGAATTCGGCTCGGGCGCGGCGTAGAAGATTTCCAGCGTGCCGCTGAAGACGAAGTCCTGATCGTTGGCCTGGATCGGCTGGCCGTTCTGCGTCGTGGCGCCGGCGAGCGTCAGCGAATTCGGATTCGGCTCGAGATTGGTCAATTGCTCGTGGAAGGTGCCGGTGCCCTCGTCCAGGTTTTGCGGGTTCATCTCGCCGACGAGCGGAAAGACGACCGGGCTCGATAACGTGAAGGTGACGTCCGTTGCGTGCTGCCCGCTGGGAATGACCGGGCCCGCAAGCGTCACTTGCTCCGCGCCGTAGTTGCCGCCGTTCATCATCTGGAGCGTGGGCGTCAGGTCAAAGGTGATCGTCGGGGCCGAACCGTTACCGACAAATGCGTCCTGGGTGTCGGTATAGGTGATGCCGGTGAGGACGAGTTGGAGCGACGTGAAGGGGACGCCGTCCGTCAGGTTGGGAATGGTGGTCTGGTTCAGCGTTGCGGTCGTGCCCGAGGCCGTGATGTTGGTGAAGCTGTAGGTGCTGTTGACCACCTGCCCGTTTACGACGGTATCGGTCGGATTGGTGGCCATCGCGCGGCCGGCGATGAGTGCGAGCAAGCACGTAAGCGTAAGCGTGGAGGTAAGGTTAACGTTTTTCATGACAACGCTCCTGATGGCAGTCCGGGCTGCACTTGTTATGGCCGGATCATCCACGAAGCCTGTGGCAATACGGTCACGAAAATTGCAACAAATCCGTTGCATCAATCCTGACCGGGCCAGATCGGCATCGAAAGAGACGGACCGGCTTCGTCTTCATGACGATCCCGCGATGGGAACGTCAACTGACCGGCGTGAGGCCGCGCACCTCGGCGGCGGTGTGGCAATGGAGGGCTGAATAGGCGAGCTTTTGCAGCGAGCTGAAACTTTGCCGCCGCAGGCAGGCCTTGAGGTGCGGAATCTTCGCGCTGGAGAGGCTGAGTTCCTGCACGCCGAGGCCGACAAAGATCGCCGCGGACCTTTCATCGGAGGCGGCTTCTCCACAGACGGCGACGAGCCGGTCGTGCTTGCGCGCGGCATCGACGACCATGCTGATGAGGCGCAGGACGGAAGGATGCAGCGCGTCGTGGTACGACGCGAGGCCCGGGTTGCCCCGGTCGGCGGCCATGGTGTACTGCGTGAGGTCGTTGGTGCCGATGCTGAAAAAATCGGCCTGCTTGGCCATGGCCTCGGCGAGCAGCGCGGCGGAAGGAATCTCGATCATGATGCCGGTTTTCACCGGCCAGAGATGCGGGACGCCTTCTTTCTCGAGCACGCGGTGGACTTTGTCGAGGCACTCCGTGGCGCGGTCGAGATCGGCGAGGCTGGCGATCATCGGGAACATGATGCGCAGGTCGCGCTCGTGGCCGGCGCGGAGGATGGCGCGCAGTTGCGTGTTGAAAATGTCCTCGTGCGAAAGCGAAAGCCGGATGGCGCGCACGCCGAGGAACGGGTTGTCCTCGCCCGGCATGTGCAGATAGGGCAGCTCCTTGTCGCCGCCGGCGTCGAGCGTGCGGACAATGAGCGTCTTGCCCTTCATCTTGTCGGCGATGGCGCGCAGCGAGACGTATTGCTCCTCCTCGGTCGGCGCGGAAGTGCGGTCGAGGAACAGGAACTCGGTGCGGAGCAGGCCCACGCCTTCCGCGCCGGCCTGGAGCGCGGCTTCCACCTCGGAGACGTCGCCGATGTTGGCGTAAATATCGACCAGATGTCCATCTACCGTCGAGGCAGGCAACAGGCTGGTGCGGAGCTCTTCTTCCTCGCGTTTGCGTTGCACGCCCTGGCGAGCTTCCAGCTCGGAAATGAAATCGGCGCCGGGATCGAGCCAGACCTGGCCGGTCGCGCCATCGAATGCGACCGGCACCGGGTGAGTCAAATCGACGTCGAGGAAAAGGGAACGCGCCTGGACCACGGTAGGCACGCCGAGCGCGCGCAGCAGGATTGAGCTGTGCGCGGTCGCGCCGCCGTCGAGCAGGATCACGCCACGCACGATCTTGGGATTGAGCTGCGAGACTTCCTGCGGCGTGAGGTTGTCGGCGATGAGGATGCCGGGCTCGGTGGGCAGCTTGCGCGCCGGCCTGCCGACCAGCAACTCGAGCACCTGCCGGCCCACGTCCTCAAGATCCGCGGCGCGCTCGCGCAGATAGGGATCGGTCAGCGCCTCGTAGCGGGCGATGACTTCGCGGTTCGCGCGGTCCCAGGCCAGCGCGGCGTTGATTTTCTCGCGGCGGATGAGGAGCCCCGCGCTGCCGGCCAGCTCCGGGTCCTGCAACGCGATGATCTGCGCCTCGTAAATGCCCGCGTCCTTTTCGCCCACGGAACTCTTCATCGCTTCACCGCGCAGTTCGAGCGACTTTTGCGCGGAGGCGACCGCGGCGCGCAGCCGCTCGACTTCCGCCTCGACGTTCCGGGCCTTGCCCTGCGGCACATCGATTTTACCCGCGCCAAGATAAACGCCGCGGCCGAAGACGATGCCACCGCTGATGCCGATGCCGTCCGTGCCTTTCTTGCGCACGACGATCGGCACTGCGGAAGGACGTTTGGCCGGCGTGCCCTTTGCCTCGGCGGCGAGATCGTCGCCGAGGCCGCTCTCGACCAGCGCGGCGATTTTCTTCAAGGCGGCCGGGGCATCTTCACCACTGGCCGCGAATTCGATTTCGTTGCCCTTCAGGATTTCCAGCGAGGCGAGGCCGCTCAGGCTGCGCAAGGAGACCGGCCCGCGCTGGTTGCTAAGGTTTCGCGCGGTGACATCGGCGCGGAAGGTGCGCGTTTCCTTGATGAGCTGCGCCGCCGGCCGGGCATGGAGGCCGTGCGCATTCCTGATGGTGACCCGGATCGTCTCGGCTTTCGCATGACCATTCGTCACGGGCCGAGCCGGCGTGGCTGCCGGAGCCGGCGCGTTTCCGTTCAGCGCGGTCTGCTTCTGTTTAAGGGACGCAACCGCCTCGTTGTAAACCTCGTCGAGCGGCGCGCCGAGATTCGCCGTCACGCCCGAGGCGACCGCGCCCTCGACGAACGGCGCCGCGCAAAAGCGGACGTTGGTGCGTACCGATTCATCGAGCAAA
>Ga0209611_10006903_pt1 | contig 18382 bp, 8 predicted proteins | sample S1TSphgellanicum_3_FD_187693 | JGI IMG/M metagenome (GOLD analysis project Ga0209611, IMG submission 187693) | Host-associated microbial communities from peat moss isolated from Minnesota, USA - S1T2_Fc - Sphagnum magellanicum MG (SPAdes) (version 2) | ecosystem: Host-associated > Plants > Peat... | reverse complement strand
ACTTATGTGTGGGTCAAAAAAGTTGATGAAATGTGCAATACTTGAATTCAAGGTTATTATTTATTGACATCAAGGGGTCAAATATGATTAAAATGGTTATGAGTTCATTTAGTACAATACCTTCATATTTTGTACATCATACATTGGTAGACATTAACATCGTGTAAATGATAGGTAGGTAGGTAGGTGAGTGGGGGTGGGTAGGTAAATAAATAAATATGTGGGTAGGTTGGTGGCTAAGTAAGTAGGTAAATAAATAAATATGTAGGTAGGTTGGTGGTTAAGTAGGTAGGTGTGTACACAAATAAAAACAAATTAGGTCAATAATGTAATTATGTCAATAAGATGGTTAGATCAATAGGGTAGCCAAAAGTTTTATTAAATGATTTTGTTGAAAAAAAATCTTTAAGTTAATTTTTAAAAAATTAAAAATTTAACCAATAAAAGATGGAGCTTTTGCCAACAAGTAGAGGTTTAACCATGAAAAAATGGAAGTTTTGCCAAAAGGTATAGGTTTAGTTAGGAAGAATTAAAAGTTTTCCAATTTGTAGAGGTTCAACCAAGAAAAAATAAAGGTTTTACTAAGTGGTAAAAGTTTAGCCCAAAAAAAATAAAGGTTTTGCCAAAAGGTAATGTTTAGTTAGGAAGAGTTAAAAGTTTTTTCAAGTGGTAGAAATTTAGGTAAGAAAATATAAAGGTTTTGTTGAAAGGTAAAAATTTAATTAAGAAAAGGTTGAAATTTTGCCAAAAGGTAAAAGTTTAATTAAGAATAAATAGAATTTTTGCCAATATGTAATGGTTTAGCCATGAAGAAACGAAGGTTTTGTCAAAAGATATAGGTTTAGCCAAAAAAAATTAGAATTTTTTTCAAAAGGTAGAAGTTTAATTAAATATATATATACGTTTTGTTGAAAAGTAAAGGTTTTGCCAAAAAATAGACGTTTAACTAGAAAGATATAAAGATTTTGTCAACATGTAAATGTTTGGCCATGAAGAGATGGAAGTTTAGCCAAGAAGAGTTAGAAGTTGTGCCAAAAAAGAAAGATTTAGCCAAGAAATATAAGTTGTGACAAAAAAAAAAGTTTAGCCAAGAAATATAAATTGTGACAAAAAAGCGAGGTTTAGCCAAGAAATATAAATTGTGACAAAAAAGAAAGGTTTAGCCAAGAAATATAAGTTGTGCCAAAAAAAAAAGGTTTAGCTAAGAGATAAAAGTTTAGCCAAGAAGAGTTAAAAGTTGTGCCAAAAGGCAAAAGTTTAACCAAGAAATATAAATTTAGCAATGAAAAGATAGAATGTAAGTAAGTAAGGGGTTGGTAGGTATAGCCAAGATGGAGGTCAATAATATAGCTAGGTCAGGGTTTAGGGTTCAACCAAGGTTGGTGACTTAGCTGTGGTTCATCCAGCAACTTTTGAGTCAAACTGGGTTTCCTGATGGATCGCGGTTTGTTGGGGTGCTGCTGGTTCACATAATCCAATAAGATGGAGCATACCAAGCAGAAGCACAAAATCTCGTGTTGTTGTGCCAGGAAACTCTGCCACTACTACCAATGCATTGTTGGTGTGTACAAATTTTGCTTTGGACCCACAAAATTTGTATCATGAGACAGAAGAAATTTGACTAGTTCAAACTAATTCCAGTCTTCTAAACACTGATCAAGGAAGGACAGTTCAGAGATGGCAGAAGCCACGCGGCCCACCAGATGCATTGTGCATATCAAAGTGAACACAAATGTACTAGAGGACACACTATATTCTGCCTTCTAATTGTTCAGCCTCACAGCTTCCTCCTAGTGACTCACTATGGAGGCAGGATGTGCCATCCTAGGGACACATTCCCTATTGTTAAGGCCCATAGGGTAGGTCATAAACTAAAGTAGGTAGGTACAAAATGACAAGAGCAAGTTGTAAACTAAGTAGGCAGTTAAGAAATGACAGTAAAAACCTCATAACATATCGTGCAAGATCTCCAAACCAGAACACATGTCACAAAAGAGTTTGGATTGGGACTTCTCCACAATGCAATAGGGGAAAGGCGAGAGGCTTTGATCACACCACAGCAAATACTCTTGAAAACAGCTGGCCAATCTTGTTACACAGTAGGACACAAAGTTGTAGGCCTGGATCAATTGCAGGGCCACCATTTCACACCCCCCCCCAAAAAAAAAAAACAGCTGTTTGGCTGTTTGGTTACCGAAAGTATCACACAAAAGCTGGATAAAAGTCATGAATCCTAAAAATTTCCAATCCCATATATCCCAAACAAGAAGAAAAGAGAAAAGGAGATCGCCTGAAAAAACTTGAACAAGAGTCAGTGCTGATTAAGCCAGCTTGGCCCTAAAGCTCACTGTGTATTAACATTGAAAAAACAGAAAGAAAAAGGAGAGAAAATGAGATCAGTGGAAACCTTAGAATCAGTTCTGGCTAGACCAGCTTGCCTCTTAAGCTCTGTATCTGACATGAGAAAAAGAAATAAAAGAGGGAAGAGATCACTTCAAGGCTTAAAAAAGCATTGCAGGATAAGCAATCATAATGCAGGATACATGTACATCCCTGTGAAACCACATACTAATGTCATTTTGAATCATTTCACATTCATCTCATTACCACCAGTTAGTTGAATGTTACCTGGCATAATTCACAATGTTGCCCTCTGCTATCTTCTCCAACACAGAGAATCATCAAGTAGATAATGAGAATCTTATCAGGGAAGGAACCAGAAGAGAACACATTTTGTGCCTGGTTGAAGAGGCTTCCAAAACTCATGCTTAAGGACTGCATTCAACTTCCCATCTCTTAGAATGCTCCATCAAGCTGCACATACATGGGATCAATGGTTGGACACTTAATGGTCATGATTGAAACGAACAATCACACAAGTGATGTTGTCAGCACTTCCTCTGTGATAGGCTTCTTCTGTGAGTTTGTTGGCAGCCTTCTCAGCATCTTCAATGGACTTTACCATAGACACTGCTTCCTGGTTTGTCATCACATCCCACAGTCCATCACTGGCCAGAATCAGAAAATCAACTCCCTTCTGTATTACATCCTCCTGAATCTCTGGCTCTGCAACCACATATTGCTTCAACAGCCGGTCACCAAATGCACGGGATACTGCAAGGACACCTCCTACTCGCCAAGTTCCAGCCCACATTACCACACCTCCTGCATCCTCAATGCGTTGCCGCTCATCAGCTCGGTTTGGCTTGTGATCAGATGACAGAGCAAATGCTTCACCACCTCTGCAAATCACAGCCCTCGAATCACCAACATTGGCAACAAGCAAACGGTCCCCCACCAAGACAGCTGTAGAAGCTGTTGACCCAGCATCCCTGTTCTGACTGCTCTCTGTTCTTAGATAATCTTGGTCTGTCTGCTGGTATGACTCAGCTATGGCTACCTTGGTGTCAGAAACAAATTTATGATGTTTCAACAAGTTTTCAAACAGGTTTTTCTTCACATATTCTGCTGCCCGTGAACCACCATGTCCATCAAAAACTCCAAATAGCCCAACCACCTGATCCTCAACTATTTTGAGCTTGATATCATAGAAATCCTCCATCGAAGCCCTCTTCCCACGCAAGCTTGAATATCCATAGCCAAACTTCAGATTTTCACTGAAGCCACCCCCACTGATGGGAGTATTGCCATGGATGTTGTTATCTAAAAAACTCATGGTTCCAGTGCTGCTGCTGACAGATCCGATGCTTAGAAGAATGATGAACACGGTGAAAAAGCTCACACTTGTCTTTTCTCTATACCTGACTCTGCAGGAGCAATGACCAAATTCTTGTGCTCGGTGTGCAAGAGCAACAGTCATTTGTGTGTGGAGCTTGGTTGTGGATGATGTCAGGAGAGAGAGAGAGAGAGAGAGAGAGAGAGAGTGCGCATGTGCGTGTGCACCTTGGCCAGTCCTTCACCTTCTTCAATGGCACTCACCTTCCGACCACTCTCTCTCTCTTTTGCTGTTTGTTCGCACAAAGACAAAATCTCCCAACTTTTTAGAGCTTTCCCTTGTGCAGGCAGCTCCTCGTTTATGAGGGATAAACAAAGACCTAGGTCATTTTGCATCATCATTTTGAAGGGAAAAAAAATCACTGAAGACTGCAGAAGTGCTCAGTCTTATTATACATTTTGCATCGGACTCTCAGAAGGGTTTTTTTTCTGACGGAAGCAACATTTCTTGGCATTTGGAAAGGGCCTTCTTCAACGGCACAAAAAAAAAAACGAAACCCTTTTGGCATTGATTGCTGCTGCCAATCATGGTGGGTTTCATTTTGCCATAGCTGTTGCATAAGATGGGATTGTACTCGACAAAGACGCTTTCAAAAGATATTATACTGAATTCGTGAAGGAATGTGCAAGCAAAGGGGGAAAAGTAAAACAGACCTGCAAAAAAATCTGCGCAAAAGAGTTGGTGAAGCCTGCGATTGGAGAGAGAAGAGAAAACCCCCACTTCCTCGGAAATGAATCGCGTTTCTCCCTTACTTTCCCTTTTTCCTGTCTCTGAGCTTCTGAAACAAACCTTAACAGCCCTTATGGTGTGTAGTTACAGCAGATTCCTCAGTACAAATCTTCAAATCCAGGCAGGTACAAAGCCAACAAACTCCCGCTCTTACTCCTCCTGTCTTGCTCGCGTCCTGCACGCTCCCACTCGATCTCTGACGCGCGCGCAAAAGAGATAGAGCGAGAGAGACTCGCGAGACTCGGCTGCAAGCTCTCTGTTGGATTAGGGTTTCTGTACCCCGTTCACACCGCAATTATGACAAACTGTGGTTGCTTTTCCATTGGCTTTTGACGTGAAGCGTGGGACACGAAATGTACGGGCGCGGTGGAAACGGGTTCACGGTTTCGCGGATATCTCGCGCCTCTTTTCACAGGTTTCTCTTGTGCTATTGTGCCCCATTCACACATTGGCGGTTGCATTTACCCTTGGCCACCCATTCACGTGAAACCTGGGACCACGAAGAGTATGAACTGTGGAAACAGGTTCACTGTTTCGCGGATATTTGGCCTCTCTTTTTTCCATTCCAACTAAAAGCACAAATGAGAAAATTGGAAAAAACTTAGGTAGGTAGGTAGGGTAGGCACCCTGGTAGGTGGGTAGGTAGGGACCAGTGTTGTATGGTTATTTGAATTTTCAAATAACCGCTGGTTCTGGTTTTTATTAAAAAAAAGTAATTTCAATATCAAAGAACCCTTGATTCAGGGTTTTTTGCAAAAATCAAAACCATTATTATTTTATTTTTTCAATTTTTTGAGAACATTGGTTACATACCAAAACTGGGTCTTTGATTCTTTTGAAAACCGCAATTATGAATCCTAAAAACCGCCTTGATAACCATTCAACACTCCGGTTTATTGTCTACTCCTGTTCCTAATAACCGTTCAACACTCCGGTTTATTGTCTACTCCTGTTTCTAATAACCATTCAAGACTAGTAGGAACCTAGGTAGATAGGTTAAGGCCCATGTTTTCACCTTCATAATTAACATTTTGAATGCATGGTAAATTTGACTCCCTTTTTTTCGATTGCCCCTTCTTATTACATAATTTTGTGGTGGGCCAAATTTTCCATTTTCTCAAAGAAATTTTTTAATCCATTTTCCCCTTCTTTTCATTAATTTTTTTGGTGCGGGGAATATCCATACTTTCCAAGAAATTAATTTAAAAAATTTATTGAATTATTTTTTTGGTTGGGCAATTTTTATTTTTTTTTCCCAAGGTTTTTTTTTTAAAGGTCCATTTTGGTAAACACTAAGATGTTATATTAGTGATGGCATTTTGTTTCACCAATGTTCACCAATTTAGGTTTCAGTTATGAATGATTGACATTGCTAGAGTAAGAAGAGAGAAAGAAAAAACAAGAGGAATATGGGGTGGGGGAGGAAGTAGAAGAAAAGGAGTTGGAACTAGGATGTGGTAGAACACCAAGTTGACAAAGGCATGAAAATTGGGAACACAATGAAAGAATTGCACTCATCAAATGCAAACAAGCTAAACATGTGGTTAAAAAATATCTTAATGGATCCAAAAATGCATAAGGTAAAAGCATCATAGATTGTTGAAATAAGCAATGCGATTTAAATAAGGTTTAATTTCTCCATGCATACTTATTTTTCTTTAAAAAGACAAATTGTATTAAAACTCAATCCAAATGAAATCATTATTTTATTTTATTTTTGGAATTAACTATCAATTTTCTTACAACTTTGGTAAGGTAGCCCATTATTGGCAATAGGTCACTCCATGAACCATGGCTCAAGAACCTTAATTCTTCATTTGGAATCCTTAATGTAACCCAAAAATAATTTACAAAAATAATCACATGTACAAAAATAGTAAAATAAATGTTTCTTAAACAGACCCCACTTATTTCAAAAGTGATTTCTCAAGGAGTTGGTATCACAATTTCAATTTTCAATAAGAATTTGAAACTTCAAATTTCAAATATTTAATATTCGTTCTTGAATCAATTATGCCATTGGTAAAAAATGGTCTCTCAAGGATTTGACTCTCAGAATTTCAAATTCCAATAAAATTTATTTCTTATTATGCCATTAGTTGCATTTATTTTCCCACTTTTTAATGCACATTTAATGTATAGGGTACTTTTGTTAAATCACTTGGTGGGGTCATCAATACCATTTCAGTATTCTAAAACCAATAATCTTCTTAAAATGAAGGTTTTGCAAATACACACCATTTTTCAGGCCCACATTAGGTCTTGTTTTTTGGTACCTTCATGGTTTATGGTATTTCTTCCTTATAATTACATATATTAAAAGACCTCCTGATGTGAAGCATCATTTTATCCATCTATCCCATCATCCATTGAGATGGATGCAACTATGTCATCCCCACTATTTAAAATAGAAGCATAGGGGCTTCCATGTGACACACCATTTTAACTTTTATATATATGTGACAATTCAACTTTAAGCAAAGTACTTGGGATAAAATCAGAAAAGAAAACCACCAAAAGAAAAGGGCTAGTGTGTTCAAATGTAAGTTAACTCCAATTTTAGAAAGTATCTTCTTAATAGGCCAACTAAGGCTCATGTAAACCTGCCTAGATAGAAGAGCACCACCTTCTGAGCAAAAAAACCCCCTCCTTCAACCCCTCCTTCAACTTGGAATAAAAATGTTGTGCCCTCCCTAGTTCATGCTAAGCTTTTTCATGATTTTATTTTTTCTAAAACTCTTGGTCACCATTTTCAATCTGGGCTAAAAATAATACTCCCTTCCTAAGAGTGTGGGTATCCATACTATTAAAATTCATATTTATTAGGTAAACCAACTGGTGACCAAACACTTAAACTCTCAAGGCAGGCCAAATCCAAAGGGAGGGCTCCATTGTTTCTGGTGCTTAAACAAAACTTGAACCCCTTCTATTGGTGCATCTGGTTACATATAGTAAAGGATGTCATGAAGCATCATTTCATCCATCTGTCCCGTCATCCATCTGTCCATCCGTCCTGTCATGGTCTGTTTACTTCGACAGGGCAGAGAAATAGTGGAATACAGACGCGGCATAACGGGCAAAGTAAAGGATGTCGTGAAACATCATTTCATCCATCTATCCCATCATCCATCCGTCCATCCGTCTGATCATCCATCCATCCCGTCATGGTTTGTTTATTTCAACAAGGCGGAAAAAAAGTGGAATACATATGCGACACAGCGGGCAAAGTAAAGGATATCGTGAAGCATCATTTCATCCATCTGTCCCATCATCCATCCGTCCATCTATTTAGTCATCCATCCGTCTCGTCATGGTTTGTTTATTCCGACGGGGCGGAGAAAGAGTGAAATACAGACATGGCGCCGAGGGCAAATGTACCGTTAAATACACACACACCTGTGCATTAGGCACGAGGTGCATCCATCTGTCCCATCATCCATCTGTCCATCCGTTTGGTCATCCATCCATCTCGTCATGATCTGTTTACTTCGACGAGGCAGAAAAAAAAGTGGAACCAGCACCCACCAGCACACCAGTTGGCCATTTTGTCCATGGGATGGGTTGCATTTCTTCATCTAGCCTCAATCACTCAACTTTTTTTAGTTTTTGACCAATGAGTTTTTTTTGGGTTGTTTTTTTTTCTCAACCCTGACCTTGATACTACCTTTTCACCTAGAATACAATACAAAAGAAGAAGAGAAGAGAAAAAAAAAATTAGAAAAAGGATTCGCACAAGTTGCGAATGGTCAGAAGTCAAGTCAGACTAATAGCCATTAAACGACGTAATTGGCATTTAGAAGAGATTCCGCTACATAATAAAGAGCTTTGGAGATTATTTGCTAGAGAAAAAAAGTAAGGACCCAGCCAAGCTGCGGGTGGTTGTCAACCAGGTTTCACTAACGATAAGCCATTATATGTCGTAATTGACGCTCAGGAGAGATTCTGCTATAATTGGGAATTTCTTTGGAGACTAGAAACTTGGGAGATTATTGCTATAGAAGAAAAGAAAAAGGGGAATTGGACAAAGGATTTGACCAAGCTATGGGTGGTCATTATCCAGTTTTGATTAATAAGCCATTATATGATGTAATTGGCAATCATGAAAGATTCTAAAGCATAATTAGGAACTCCTTTGGAAATTATTTGCTAGACATCACAATTTTTTATGTGCCCCTTTGCAATATATTTTTGAATGAACTTTGACCCTAAGAAACTTAGGGTGAATGATGGAATATTGTTTTTATGTGACCATTATGATGTTAAAAAATTGATGGTGAAAGTGGAAAGTAAAGATCGTAAAACAAAACAAAAGCAAAATAATGTTATTTAAATAATGTTGGGATTAGGGATTTTTTTTCAATTTTGTGAGGTTGAAAAAATGGAAAAAATTCCCAATTTGAAAATAAGATTTAAATTGCATTGACAAAAAAAATTTGTCTAAAACATTCTCAAAACAATTTACCCAAAACAAAAGAAAAAACAAATTGTGAGTTAGGTACTCAACGATATTATTTAAATAATATTACTAAACTTTGCATTTTGGATTTTGTGTCGTCAATTTTTTATTCAAATGGCATTTGCAATCACAATCAACAAGAGTCAAGGTTAGACATTGAACAACGTTGGGGTATATTTGCCGTCTCCGGTCTATTCCCATGGTCAACTATATGTTGTTATTTCATGGGTCACAAATAGTGCAAATATCAAAATTTTCAACAGCCAGGGTCCTGATGGATACATGTGAAATGTTGTATATAAATAGGTTTTGGAAATGTAGATTATAATTGTAATTTTGTAATATGTACCATCAAATACACACACACTTATGCATTAGGCACGAGGTTCAAACTAGTTACATATATTAAAGGACATCATGACATGAAACATCATTCATCCATCTGTCCTGTCATCCATCCATCCATTCGTCCGATCATCCATCCGTCCCATCATGGTCTGTTTTGATATAAAGGAACAAGATTAAGCTTTGAGTTTGGTGTGTAACTGTTATTCTCCAAACTACACAAGCTTTTTTTCCAAAATAATCTCAATCAATAATGTTAGAAATTGTTATTTTTTCCTCATGTACCCATTTTGGAAGGAAGCGTCAACAACAGCTCTTGGGTTTTATTCTCCCTTTTGATGGATTGACCTTCTCATCCGGAATCAGATGTTCAACACATGTGCCAATTAATAAGCAAACCTTGCCAATTTTGCAACAATTGTTACATACCAGTTTCGGTCGGTTACAGATCCTAGCTTGCCTTTGGCCTTGCTTGCCTATAGTGTGTAATAAGGACATTTTAGTCAAGAAGGTGAGAGTATTAGTGTAGAAGATGGTTCACCCTGGCCACTCTCAAATAATGAACTCAAAATTCCCAGTAACATTTGGTGACCATTCCTCAAAATTTGGGACTAGATGAAACTGCATTATTGTTCCTTAATCATTCTCACCTTTGGCAGAAGAGGTGACCTTTTTTTGGTGAAAAATTCTTTGTTTTTCAAAATTGTGTTGCCAAACTTCTTTTTTTCTCTAAAAGAGTGTGTGTGTCATTACAAGTATATTTGTTGGCTACTGTTTTGATGGTGTCATACAAACGTGTCATCAATTAAGTCAAAATCTACTTGGGGATAATTTTGATCCATATTTTACCAGCCTCAATATGGGATTAAAGCAAAGTGCTATTGGGAACACCATTGGGGAACAAATTGGGAACTTGATGGGAACATGTTGGGAACAAAGGAAAAAATAAAATCCTTCCCCCACCCCCCTGCCACCCCCACCCAAAATTTAAAAGAAAAAAATCAAGGCACTTTAAGTGCATGCTGAGCCTTCCCATTGGCTGCATTAAATTTCTATTTCCAAAACTATTCGTCACCATTTTTGGCCTGGGCTAATACCCCCGTTATAAATTGGGGGTACTTATTTATTTAATACACTAATAGTATGTTTATATACAGACAAGGTTAAAAAGAAAAACCAACAAATATACTTGTAATAATTCATGTGGCTTTATTATTAGCTACAACTTTGAAAACCACGTTGGCCATTGGAAGAGGAAGATCCACCCGTTGTGTGTTTGAACAGTACTAGCCCATGGCCTAGGATATTGGCCAATAGGAACGCGTGATTTTGTGGCCAGTGGGTGGTGGCAACGGGTGATGATGATGATGAGGAAAGCGAGGCGAGATGGCATTAGGGTTTGGGACTTCCCGTGCGAACAACCCTCACTCCAGTTACTTATTTCCTTCCTTTGCTTTTCTATGTGGGCATTCTTGGAATCCCTTTGAGCGCACTTCCATTGTTGTCGTTCTATACACCTTTACAGCTTTTGTGCAAATGGAGGTTAGATGGGTTATTATTCTTAGATATACCAAGAGGTTTTTAATTTTTAAAATTTTTTTCCAAACAGATTTGGGATTACATGCTCAATGGACAAGATGTGCTTCTGCGACTAAATGCACAAGGGGTAGCAACAGTGCGCAAATTGCTTAGCCAAGATGCAGTGTACATTTTCATGGTAGCAAAAAGTGAATTGGCCTTGGTAAAATGGCTTGTGGAAAGGAAGACAAAGAGTTTTGGAAATGTAGTTTGTAATTGTAATTTTGTAATATGTACCATCAAATACACACACACATGTGCATTAGGCACAAGGTTCAAACTAATGAACTTTAAAAGATGACATGTGAAAGGATCCCACAAAATGGCAAGATGTGAAAAGATAAATGGACTGAATTGAATTCTAGTTTCAAAAAACTGTTCAATTACCATAAGACAACCAATCACAATAGTGTTATAAAGGTTTACTTATTGAAAAGTTCAATGAGTTTAATCTACTCGGGCGATTCAATCAAAAGTTCCATAAAACAATAGAGGTTTTGCAAGGAGATCAAATAATGGATGTGCCATTACATGTTCAAGACTTGTAAGTTAAAAAACATGGTAACATGTTGCACAAGTCCTAAAATTATGAAAAACATGAACAAGATTTGGCACAACTTGCTTCTTCATTGAGTGTGGACCTCTTTGGAGATGATTATATATTAAAGCTACAAATTGATTATTATGCAAATGATTAGTGGGACAACCATAGTTAAAAAGGCATTAGTGTTAAGAATTTTGATGATTCATAAAGAGTATTCAACATGTTCTTTTCATTGTGAAACATTTTGGATTTTTCTAATGCTTGTGCTACACAATTATCCTCAAATGAAATTATAATTGAATGTTTAATGATCATACATAAATGTACAAACATGTTTTCTTTACCTCACTACTACAATTCATGATTTTTTGGACTAGGTTTTATAGTAAAAGAATATTCAAAAATGACAAGCATAAAAAAACCACCTTGTCAATTTGGATAAGTCATTTTTGGCCATGTCCTACGTGACTAGGTAGAAATTGGACCTTGTCATTTTGATTGACAACACGACTAATAAAATGATTGACTATTCGATTGGTAAATAATGCATCATTTGAGTAGGTTAATTTCATACCTAAATTAAAATTATTTTTTGGATTATTATTTTGAAAATTAATAGGTAGGTAGATAGTAAATAGGTTTAGGTAAGTTGAAAAAAAACACTTAGGTAGGTAGGTGCTAACGTAGCCTAACCCGCCTAACCTACCTAACCTCACCAAACTACCTTAGTCTAACCTACTTACCTTACCTTTCTAAGTATGCACATAGGTTGTAAGTATAAAGAATTGAACCCCTAACTTTCACAATGGCAAACCAAGTGTTTACTAATGGACTACACCATCAACTTTTAACAAGTTTTTTATTTGACATGTTTATTTCACATCATTAAACATAATGATTAAACCTAGGTGACAAGTAGTGGCTAAATTCAACAACTTAAATTAATGGTTAAACTTAGTGGTTAAATTTGACCACTTAAACTAATGGCTAAACCTAATAGTTAAATTCAACGACTTAAATTAATGGTTAAACCTAGTGGCTAAATTCAATAACTTACATTAATACCTAAATCTAATGGCTAAATTTAATGACTCAAACTAATGGTTAAACTTAGTGACGAAACTCAACAACTTAAACTAATGGTTAAACCTAATGACTAAATTCAATGAATTCAATTTATTGGCTAATCATGGTGGTTAAATTCAATGACTTAAATTAATGGTTAATCTTAGTGGCTAAACTTAACGATTAAAAATTAATGGTTAAACCTAATGGTTAAACTCAATGACTTAAATTAATGGTTAATCTTAGTGGCTAAACTCAACGATTCAAATTAATGGTTAAACCTAATGGCTAAAATGAATGACTTAAATTAATGGTTAAACCTAGTGGTTACATTCAACGACTTGAATTAATGGCTAATCCTACTAGTTACATTTAACAATTTAAACTAATGATTAAACCTAGTGATTAAACTTAGTAACTTAAATTAATGGTTAAACCTTGATTAAATTTATTGGTTAAACTTAATGGCGAAACTCAAAGATTTAAATTAAAGGCTAAACTTAGTGACTAAACTCATCAACTTAAACTAATGGTTAAACCTAGTTAAATTGATCAATTTAAATTAATAACTAAACCTAGTGGCTAAACTCAACGACTTAAATGAATAATTAAACATAATGGTTAAACCTTGATTATATTTAATGGAAAAATTTCATGGGTGAACATAGTGGTTAAACTTAGTCGATAAACCTAATGGCTAAACCTAGGCTAAACCTTGTGGAAAAATCTAGTGGCTAAACATAATGACTAAACCTTGGCTAAACAAAATGTTTAAATTTAGGTTAAAGTTAAGTTAAACCTAGTGGTTAACTCTAATGGTTAAACATATTGAATAAACCTAGGTTATATTTAGTGACTAAATTTAGGCTCCACCTAATGGTTAAATTTAATGGCTACACATAATGGTTAAACCTAAAGGTTACACTTAATGGCTAAAATTAAATAGGTAAATGGGTGGATAGGGAAATGAATAATATGTTGGTAGGTGGTACAAAAGTGAAAAATATAGGTAGGTATGTAAGTAGGTAGGTGAAAAAGTATAAGAAGGTGAGTAGGTAAATAAAAGGTACTTATGGGTGGGTGGGTGGGTAATAGGTAGGTAAGTAACTAACCAAATAAATAGGTGGATGAGTAGGTAAGAGGTAGATTCATAAGGTAGTAGACCATGTCAAATTTGATTGAAAATCATTGGTCATCTTGATTAAATGTTCAACTTGACTAAAGATTATTGGTCATTTTTACTAAAGATCATTGGCCATTTTGACTAAATGTTCAATTTGACTAAATTTTTTTGATCATTTTGACTAAAATTGTACAACTTGACTATGTGTTTTTAATCAAATAAATCACTATAATTAAGTTTATCAATCAATAAATACATGTGTCATTCAAGCCCTTGACCTTTAATCAAAATGTACATGTCCATTAATTAAAATGACAAGTTAGTCAATTGAACCTCTTAAAAAACCATGAATTATAGTAGTGATTATTGAAAAATAATAAAATGATAGTGAAAGCCATGAATTTTGTAAATGCCACACAATTAAAAATTTAATAATATCACACCATGATCAACAACTAGATTACGTATGATCAATTTGAAACAAAAAAACAATAAAAAACATGGTGATTGTACTTTCAAACTTTATTATTTTGTGCCATGTTTTACACAAAACAAAGCATAAATGCCTACACCTTTTGAAATTTGTTTTACATAAATCATGAAAAATCTAAATGGATGATGATGATTTATCTAGTTCAAGGGTTTTTGTACTTGATAGTTGTGACTATAATAATAATTGTTTTGAATTTGCATTGATGATAATAAGGTAATTGAAAATTTGATTGAAGAGTACATACAAGACTTGAATGTAATGTTGTTTGGTCAATTTTCATAAACCTTTGGTTTTAATTTCGACAAATTACAAATGTAAAACAATGACTCAATTTGAAATTGTTCGAGATGGTTTATTACCAAGGTATTTATTTAGCATAATGTATTGATTTTATTCACCTTCCAATTCTTGTTCAACATCATTGTCATTGACATTTTAAACAAGAATATATAATTGTTCAAAATTAACATGACTTTAACCATTTGGATGCACATAATTTTTGTATTTTAAAAAATTATCTATAATGTTAAATTTTTTGCATCAATTTTTTAATTGTTAGTATCATATTTAAATAATGTAACAACAAACCACAATGTATGGTAAGAATAACATGTTGAAGTTTATTTCTACATTATCATACTTCAAAAATTGATTTGGCATTAATTCTTTTTTTTTAATCTGATTTTTTGGAATATAATTACTTAAAATATCAAATTTCAATATAATTAAATTTTGTTAGATCTAGGATTTGAACCCAAGTCTATGGTGTCACGTGTGTTAGTTGAATTGTTCAGTTATGTTTTAGTTAATTAAGAATAAATGAAGCTAATTTAGTTGTTTTGGTTTTTATTTCGAATCAATTCAAATGCTAACAAGGTGAACATGGTTTCAAATATTCTATGGATGGGATATAATCTTAATTTGTGTGATTTCAAATCAATTTTGGTGATTTGAAATTCTAACACACTTTATATTGTATGTAAGTTTCTTGTGTTTTGTGCACAATGTTAGTTTTTGCATTTTTTGTTATGTAGAGGTGTTGGACTTGTATTTTTGTTTTCATTGCAAATGAATGACCATTTTGGTTTGGACATGGTGTATCATTCAAGGTACTATTTTCATGTTATGTTTTGTATGTGTGATGACAATGATAGTTGTAAGCATAAGAACACATGACAATAAGGCCATGTGCCCAACATACACATGGTCTAAACACATTGGGACCATTGTATATTGTTATGGTTTTTGTGTTTCTTGTTAATAATATTTTTTATGTTGAAGTTTTCAAAACTTAAAAAAATTAAGATTATAAATAAATAAATTATTTAATGTACATTGTTGAATCCATTTAAAGCATACAATTATTTTATTTTATTTTTTCAAACTAACAAAATTATTTTCAATTACTTTCTGGTTGCAACATAAATGTTTATTTGTGAAATGCTTCAAAAATCATGTGCCACACATTAACAACCTTTTCATAATGAATCATCAACCATGGTAATAATGGATATCTTTTTATCATTGATTGTATATCATTTGACATTTTTTTCATTACATTATAATGGAAACAAGTTCACATTTTACAACCTTATGGTACAAGCTATAGATGCACAATATCCAAACATCATAAGACCAAAACATCTCTTTCATGATTCCATCCATGATTGGGTTGCTAGTCATTTAGAAAATCCATGATTACATGATTATGTAATCGATTAAAACATGTTGTATTTTAAAATGTTTTTCACACCTATAATCATGAAGGATGTGTCTTTTATGACTATGAATTTTGCAACTATAGTCATGAAAACATGGATAGTTTATTTTCTTAACCTATTAGCATAGGCTAGGTAAGCCTAAGGTCGATTACATTAAAAAAACCTAGTTTACATGCAAAAAACATAGACCCTAACCTACCTAGGAATATATATTAACCTATCTAGCTAGCAACCTAGGCTAGGCTAAGTACTTAGATTGAGCTCACAATTTAACCTAACCTAGTTAGCTTTACAGGACTAAGTTGTAATTGTGAAAACTTGAACCTTTTACTTGCACATTGAGAAATAAAATCCTTAACCATTGCACCACATTTTTTTACATGATACAAGTTGTCAACATATTATCATAAACAATTGTTTTCTAAAGTATAAACCTACTACCTAATGGTTAAAGTAAATAAATGTGTATCAAGGTACAATATATTCATTAGGTGTCACAAATTTCAATGCCGTAGGGTTCATTCATTTGAATGTTCATCCATGATTTGTAATAAACTTGTATCTAACTTTTTGTTTAATTTCAATTCACTTTTAGTTAGCTTTCAGTTAAGTTTTTGTTTATTTTCATTTGATTTATAGTTCATTTCCAATTCACTTTTAGTTCATTTCTAGTTAATTTGTAATTCACTTTCAGTTCATTTCTAATAAACCTTTAATTCACTTCCAATTAGCTCTTAATTCATTTTTAGCTGAATTTTAGTTTCATTTTAGTTCATTCATAGTACACACACGGGTGCACATTGACGCCCATGGGTGAATATGGGACACATCTAGATTGGAAAGTTTTTGAAAAACTTCCTTGAACTAAATGCCCAAGGTGTATAAATAAAGGTAGAATTTTTCATTACTTTTAGTATATTCAACATTGATTTTTGGTATGTTTTCTTATTATATCCTTTTGTTTTTCTTCTTTGTAATAAAATTTTATTGGATTTTTATTTTGCACATGTCGTGTTATTATTCTTGTTTCATGATCTGGATTTGAAAAATTAAGCTTATTTTTGTTTTCGTTTTGGTTTAGGAAATTTCGTAATCTTGGTTATTTTTGTGCCCACGACATTAGGTACCTACTAATAATTAGGTATGTTACTAGTGGGGTAGGTACCTACTACCTAACTAGTACATATCTTAGGTAAGTACATATTAGGTACTTTACTTAATAGGTACCTATGGGTAGGTACCTATTACTTAACTACTATGTATTTAACTTAAGTACTAAAGTTAAATATTTAAGCTAAATAGGGTAACCACCTTAGATATTTACCTTGTAGTCATGTAGTCATAATGTAATTATAATGTAATTGCAAAGATGACTAAAGGTATATGATTAATGGACATATGATTAAATTAGGACATAACTATAAAATGTCATAATCATGAAAGACATGTTTTGGCATTGTGCACCATTCATTGAGCCAACCATCATGATAAAAACATTCATGAAGTTTTTGTAATAATTGACAATAGCTTGGAGCTAACATGGGGCGAATTTTAAATTTATATGAAAAACATCACACCAAAAAAAGGTTGTCTAGGTTTCTGGATGTGGATTAGTGAATTGCCCCATGAAGTAAACGTAAAATTTTTATCACAAAAATCTTTTCAAACCTTATTATTAACATGTTATAACCTATGTGACTAAACTATGAGATTACATTCAAGATTTTGAATGATTTGATTATATTGCTATGACATGAAACTTCCTTCGATCACATGTAAAAAACATAAATGTTTAATAATGCAATATAATAGTAATGACATAAGTTACAATTTTGTTAGTATATTATTGCCTAACAATATAAAGTCAAAGAAGGTGCAACATTATTTTTTCTATCATTTTAAGAATATTTTTTCATATATGTATTTTCTTCATATTGATCCAACATAAATGACATATAAAATTAAAAAAAATTTCCAATTGTGTGTTGTAGCTCAACTAGATAGAACATCAAACATCTTTTTAATATGACCATGAAATCTTTCAAATTTATAGCCTTCATTTGATTCTTGAACACAATATTCACAAAATAAACAACATGAATGCCTATAAATGTTACACACCTAGATAATTTTTTATTTTTTTTCCATCCTATGACTTAATTTTGTTATCAATTGTGTAACAAAATTGATATTCATTTTAAAATGTCATATTCATTTAACATCATTGTATTTCATCACAAAAAAATGGACCAAATTATTAACCTAATTTTTATTAAATCATCATGGTCCCTACTTAATATAATTTCATAAATGTGAAATAATTTATATTGGTGTAAAATTAATGAATTCATGAAGGTATCATCCATGGAACAATGGTTTTCTTTCCAAAAAGGTAATAAGGAATGGAAATGATGACACATACATGCTTGAATCATTTTCATAACATAAAATCAAAGAATGATGTGCTTTTAAAAATAGTAAAACAACATATCAACAAAATTAACTTTGATAGCTTCATTATAATTGTATGTAAACAAATGACAAGATGTAAGTAAATGAATATGAGATTAAAAAAAAAAAAAAGTAAAAAAA
>Ga0209611_10006900_pt1 | contig 18389 bp, 15 predicted proteins | sample S1TSphgellanicum_3_FD_187693 | JGI IMG/M metagenome (GOLD analysis project Ga0209611, IMG submission 187693) | Host-associated microbial communities from peat moss isolated from Minnesota, USA - S1T2_Fc - Sphagnum magellanicum MG (SPAdes) (version 2) | ecosystem: Host-associated > Plants > Peat... | reverse complement strand
GTGCCGTCCCTCCATGCGATCGGCGGCCGCGACGAGCCACGTCGCGGGGTGCGGCCGTGGGCAGCGGAGGAGATCCACCAGCTCGAGATGCACGGTCGGTCGAGGGCCTCAGCGGCCGTCCGGACTTCCCGCATGCGCGAGCCGCAGGAACTCGTCACGCGTCTTGGCGTCGTCGCGGAAGCTGCCCCGCAGCGCGCTCGTGATCGTGCGCGAGTTCTGCTTTTCGACCCCGCGCATCATCATGCAGAGGTGCTGTGCCTCGATCACGACGCCGACGCCGCGCGGGCGCAGCACGGACTCGACGGCGCGCGCCACCTGCTCGGTCAGGCGCTCCTGGACCTGCAGACGCCGGGCGAAGACGTCGACGACGCGCGGCAGCTTGGAGAGTCCGACGATCCGCCCGTTGGGGATGTAGGCGATGTGTGCCCGGCCGAAGAACGGCAGCAGGTGATGCTCGCAGAGCGAGTAGAGCTCGATGTCGCGCACCATCACCATGCTCTCGTGCGTCTCGTCGAAGACCGCATCACCGATCACGGCCGCGGCATCCTGCGCGTACCCGCGCGTGAGAAACTGCATCGACTTCGCGACCCGCTCCGGGGTCTTGAGCAGTCCCTCGCGATCGGGGTCCTCGCCGAGCAGCTCGAGCTGGCGACGCACCAGCTGGGCGAAGTCGCCCAGCCGGTCGTCCGTCCCCTCGATCACGTCATGCGCCGTCATAGTCGACATAGTTGTTCTCGGTCTCCCAGAGTCGCAATTGCACGAGGCGGCCCGGCGCCACCTGCGGCGCCAGCGCCTGCCAGCACGCGACCACGATGTTTTCGGACGTCGGATTGATGTCACGCATCATCGCGACGTCCAGATTGAAGTTGCGATGATCGATCTCGTCGACGACGAGCGTCTGGACGAGGCGCTGCAGGGCGCCCAGATCGATCACATACCCGGTCGTGGGGTCCACCGCGCCCCGCACCGACACGTCGAGCGTATAGTTGTGGCCGTGGTAGTTCGGGCTGTTGCACAGCCCGAAGAGCCGGCGATTCTCCGCATCGGAGAGGGCCGGGTTGTGAATCCGGTGCGCGGCATTGAACCGCACCCGGCGCGTGACGGTAACCTGTGGCATTGCTGCGGCCGACCCGAAAAGGGAACCCGGGTAACTAATCGCCGGGGACACGGATCCGTGCCCGGCGAACTCGGCGCGGGGCCACAGGGGCGCAAAACGAGAGGCCCCGCCGAATCGGCGGGGCCTCCCAGGTAGAACAGGAACGAAGAGGGGTTTTTGAAGCCCAGTCGAAGTTTTGAGGCCCTCACCATGCCTTCCGACTTCCCCGCACTGGGGCGTGACGTCAGCATAGATTATCGAACCCACCCGATGGACTTATCGGCTCAAAAATTAAGCCTCTCCGCCCCGTGAACGCTGACCAGAATCTACCGGCCTCTCACGAGCGAGTCAACGCGCCGTCCCCTGCGCAGCTGCCCTCGCGCCGGATCGCCGCGCCGATCGCGATCACGACCGGTGTCGCCTGTCTCGTCGCGTGGTCCTGGCTGGTGCTGGCGACCGATGCGCCGGGCGTCGTGCACCTGTTGCTCAGTGGTGGTCTCTTCCTCGTCATTTGGGGCATCGTCTCGCGCACCGCGTAGTCGACGCGCGATCGCGACCGTCGGTCACACCTCCCAGTTCGACCAGACGAGTCCCTCGTCGGCGCGCGGTTCGACCGCGCCGGCGACGGCCATGCGAAGGTCGGTCCACCGCACGCGCGCGCCGAGCGCGATCAGCCGCTGGTACGCCTCGACGTATTCGCTCTGCACGCGGAGCGCGACGCGGCGCGTGCCGCTCCGCCTGGCGTAGTCGGCGAGGAGTCGGACGAGCGGCTCGAGGTCGACCGCGCGCGCGACGACGAGCTTGAGCACGCGCAGCTCGTCGCGGGCGCGGCCTTCGACGAGCGGCGCGGTGTGGCAGAGCGCGTAGCCGACGAGGCGATCGCCGTCGCGCAGGAGGACCGTGTCGCCGAGCGCGAGCTGGTCGGTCAGCAGGATCTCGCGCGTGAAATCGTAGCCGGGGAGCAGCGTGTCGACGAGCGCGCGACATTCCGCCACCGCGTCGTCATGCGCGGGCCGCGGCAGTCGGCCGAGCAGGGGCGCCGGTCGCTCGGCCGGGGCGGCGTCGAGCGTGACGGTCAGCGTGAGACGGCCCGGCACGAGACCGAGGGAGGAGTAGAAGCCGATGTTGTCCATCGTGCGCGGCATCGTCTCGAGCCCGATCACGCGGGCGCCCTCGCGACGCAGCCAGTCGATCCCCGCGCGCACGACGTCCTTGCCGAGTCCCGTGCCCTGCGACTCCGGGCGGACGGCGAGGGGACCCATCCACCCTTCCACGCCCGAGCGATGGGCCATGTTGAACGCGACGACGTCGCCACGCTCGCCGCGCCAGAGCATCGCGCCATCGGCGGCGTCGTCGATCGCATAGCGCCAGATCGCGGGGTTCAGGAACGGCACGCGGACGCCGATCATCCCGTCGCGGCGATACCGCTCGGTGAAGGCGTCGCTGAAGACCTGATTGAGCGCCGGGATATCCTCGCGCCGCGCGCGATGCGGCCCATCGGCCGCGCGCAGCTGTCGCCACGTCCGCGCGACGGCCATCAGGCGGCGCCCGCCCACGCCGCGTCGGCGGGGAGCGCCGGCTCGCCGGACGCCCCGACGCCGGCGCCCTCGGATGCGCCCCCGGCGGCGGCCTCCACGGTCGACACGCCACGCGTGTCGTCGAACCGCACCACGAGCACGCGATCCAGTCCCTCCCGTACCGCCTCGATGTGCGTGATCACGATCACCTGTTCGAAGCGATCCTGCAATCGACGCAACAGGTCGACGACGTTGTGCCGTCGCGCCTCATCGAGCGAGCCGAAGACCTCGTCGAGGATCAGCAGTGTGAATGGCTGCCCGGCGCGCTCCGCGATCATCTGTGAAATCGCGAGGCGGAGCACGAGGTTGGCCATGTCCTCCTCGCCGCCCGAGATCACGGGCTTGGGGACGCCGTCCTCGAGCACGACGATGTTGTACTGATCGTCGAGCTCGAGTTCCGTGTAGCGCCCGTCGGTCAGGTCGGCGAGGAAGCCGCTGGCCAGCTCGGAGAGCTCCGGCCGGAGCTGGAAGTTGAGGTCGGTGCGCAAATCGGTGTACGCGCGGTCGAGCTCGTCGTGCACGCGCCGCTCGCGCTGCAGCGCCTCGAGTCGCGACTCGACCGCGGCGACGGCGTCAGCCGCGGCCTGCGCCGTCGCGAGCGCGACGCGCGCCGCTTCGGCATCGCCGCGCGTCGCGACGTCGGCGAGCTCCGCGTCGCGCAGCGTCGCTGCGGCCTGCGCCCACCGGGCCCGGACCTCGCCATGACGTCTCTCATCGAATGGCGCGGCGGCCTGCCGCACGCGCACCTCGGCGAGCCGCACGCTGACGGCCGCGAGATCCGCGGCCAGCCGGTCGCGCTCGCGCACGAGATGCGGTTCGCGATCGACGGCCGCGCCGAGCCGCGCGGCGCGCGCGTCGAGCGGCGCGAGTCGGTCGACGTCGGCGCGGAGCCGGGCGTGCGCCGCGGCGTCGTAGCCCGCGGGGATCGCCGCGATCTCCGCGGCGACCTGTGCGCGCCGCTCGCGCTTCGCCTCGGACTCGCGCCGGAGCGCGGCCAGTTCCTGCCCGGCGGCCTGTGCCTTCGCCAGCCGGCGCTCGAGCACCGAGCTCTCGACGACGAGCGCGCGGCGCCGGTCGTCGAGGGCGACCAGTTCCGCGGGCGGCTGCTCGAGCTGATCGACGCGCTGCTTGTAGTACTTCCCGTCCACCTCGACGGTCGCGGTCTGCTCGTCGAGGAGCGCCATCACCGACCCGAAATGCCCGCCGAGCGGCCGGGCGCACGTGGGGCACTCGCCGTCCGCGCCGGCCGCCGACAGGCGGTCGCGCTGCGCGCGCAGGTCGGTGTACTGCGTGCGCAATGCCTGCAGGCGCGTGGCGGCTTCCTGCTGATCGCGCACCCACTCCGTGCGCCGCGTCTCGGCCTGGGCCTCGACGTCGGCGAGCTCGCGGCGCCGCAGCGCGAGCTCGGCCGTCGTCTCGGTCTCGAGCGCCGGCGCCGGCTCGAGGCGAGCGATCCGCCCCGCCAGCAGCGCGAGCTCCTCGCCGACGCTTCGGTCGTGGTCGAGGAGCGTCCGGCGGCGCCCTTCCTCGCGATACAATGCCTCGGCGCGCTGCAGCTCGCGCACGCAGGCATCGAACGGCACCAGTTCCGCGCGCAGGCGATCGAGTTCCGCGCGCGCGGTCGCCAGCTCGGCCAGCTCGCGCGCGACCCGTTCGGCATCGGCGGTCAGCCGCTCGACATCGTGCACCGCGACCTTCCGCTCGCTCTCGAGCTCCTGCCAGGCGTCGCGCTCGCGTTGGGCGCGCTCCCACTCCGGCAGCGCCCGATCGAGCGCCGCGCGCGCCTCGATGACACGCCGCGCGACCGCGTCGGCCGCGCGGGAGGCGTCGGCGAGCCGGGCGTGGGCCGCGTCGACCGCCTGCCGCACGGTCGCCGCATCGGCCATGCCGCTCCGCAGGCCGGCCGCCTCGGCGAGCAGCAGCTTGCGGCGGTCGCGCACGAGGTCCTGCGCGATCCGGAGCTTCTCGTAGCCGAGGACGCGCGACAGGAACCGCGCCCGTTCCGACGGCCCCATCGCCGCCATCACGTTCAGTTCCTTCTGGCCGGTGAAGTACGTGTTGAAGAACTCGCCGCGCGACATGCCGAGCCGACGCTCGAGCAGTTCGCCGACGCCGGTGATCGAGTTGGCGATCGGCGAGGACGCCCCATCGAGGTACACCTCGGCGTTCGTCAGGCCGCGCACGACGCGGTAGCGGTGGCCACCGAGCTCGAAGTCCAGCTCGACGCGCACGGTCGCGCGCGGCGCCGCGCGGCTGTAGCGAATCGACTCGCGCGTACCGCGCGCGGCGCTGTTGCCGTAGAGGGCCCAGGCGATGCCCTCGAGGATCGTCGTCTTGCCCGAGCCGTTGACGCCGATGATCCCGGTCAGTCCCGTGTCGAACGCAATGCGCGTGTCGGCGTGCTGGCGGAAGTTGACGAGGTGCAGGCTGTTGAGCCTCACGCGGCGCCCGCCTCGCCGACCGGCATCGCGTCGGATGCCGTCGTCTCGATCGCGTCGGCCGCGCGGAGGTAGCCCAGGCCGAGGTCGACGAGCGCCGCGCGATCGAGGTCCGGCTCGAGCGCCCGCGCGACGAGGTGCTCGCGCACGACCTCGGCAAGCGAGGGGCGCCGGCCCGGGACCGCGGAGGCGTGGACGCGCCGCAGCTCGGGGCGACGCGTGTCGAGATGGAAGTGGAGCGCGCGGCGCTTGTAGTCGCGCAGGGCCGCGTGATCGAGTTCGCGCGCGATGTGTCGCGGCACGTCACGGACGACGAGCCGGACGACGGCGCCGTCGATCGGGATGGGGGCGCCCTCGACGGTCGCGCGAATTCGCGCATCGAGATCGGCCGCCGTCAGGCCGCGCGCCGGCACGGGCGGCAGATCGAGCATCGGCCGCGTCAGGTCCAGCGGGTGGAATCGGTGCGCGCCCGTCGCCAGATCGTGCTCGATCAGGCCCTTGCCGGCGATCCCGGCGTCGCGCTCCTCGGCGAGTTCCCCCCACGGATTGGGACTCGTGTACTCGATCGAGCCCGCGTACCACGCGTTGGGGGCCACGCGGCGGTAGACGTGATAGTGTCCGAGCGCGACGTAGTTCCACCGGTCGGCGTTCAGCTCCTCGGTGGTGATTTCGGCGCGGGCGCGGTCGCCGGCAACGAGCGCCGGGGGGAGCACGCCGGCGACTTCGCCGTGCAGGAGGAGCACGTTGTAGCGCGCCGACGGATCCGGGGTGAGGGCCGGCCGCGGGGCGCCGGTGTCGGGCACCGCGAGCACGCTGAGGTCGAGCTCCGGGACCCGGATGCGCCGCGGCTCGGCGTCCGCGACCTCGATGCCGAGCGGCGAGAAGAGCCGGAGGATGCACCCCGTCTCGCTGGCGCGCGGCACGTCGTGATTTCCGGCGACGATGACGATCGTCGCCTCGGGCAGCTCGCGGCGGAGTCGGCCGAACTGGGTGAACGCGTGCAGGATCGCCGGATTGGGCGGGCGCACGGCGTGAAAGACGTCGCCGCCGACGACGACGAGATTGGGCGCGAGCGCGATCGTGCGGTCGATGGCACGGCGAAACGCGTGGCCCACGTCGGCCTCGCGCTGGTTGATCCCGCCGGGGGTCAGCCGCTGATACTGTCGGAACCCGAGGTGGAGGTCGGACAGGTGCACGAGCCGCATGTCACAATCTACCTCGGGCCGGCCGGCCTCGTGTGGAAGCGCGGGACGGCGATCGGATGCCGACGGTCAGCCGGCGTCCGGATCAGAAGGCGTACGGATCGTCGTCGGGCGCCGTGCGGAGGGGCGGGGCGATGCGCCGCGGCACGGGCGCTGCCGCCGGGATGATCGACCGCAGTTGCGCCCGGAAGAAGGCGCGCACATCGGCGGGGCGCGTCTGCTCGGTCAGGCGCCGCGCGCGCAGGACATCGGCCTCCTCGTGCAGGCCGATCGCGTCCTGGACCCACGGCAGCGTGACGGCGGGATCGAGCGCCCGCAGCGCCCGCGTCACGGCGACGTCGAGCGTCGACTCGGCTGCCGGCGGGAAGCGGTCGGCGCCGTCCCGCCCCGCGAGGACCGCCGGCCGGGGAAAGCGCACGAAGACCGGCTGGGCGAAATGCGGGTGGCGGACCATCAGCTGTCCCTTCTCGAGCGTCGAGAGCCGGGTCCGCATCGCGGGGCTCAGGACGGCGTAGCCCGGCGTCGCCAGTTCGTCGGCATCCATGCGACCGAACAGCGCCGTCCCCGCGTTGCCGACGACGCGCCGATGCACCTGCGAGCGGAACTGCTGGGCGGCAAAGAGCACGAGGCCGAGATAGCGTCCGCGCTCGGCAATGTCGAGCAGCATCTTGCGGACCGATGTGTCGGGACCGTCGCTCGGGGCGTACTTGTTCAGTTCATCGACGAAGACGATGACGTGCTTCACGCCGAGGTCGCGGCGCTCGAGATATTCGCGGAGCTTGGAGACGACGCGGGCGAAGACGAGATCCTGCGCGTCATCCTCGAGGAGCGCGACGTCGATGACGTAGACGGTGCGATCCTCGAAGTGGCCGAACGGGAGATCGCTCACCTGCCCCGCGTCGGTGACGAGACCGGCGCACCGCGTCGAGATGTTCGACAGCCGGTTGCGCACTTTTCGTACGGTGGCGACGTGGTGGGTCCGCCAGATCTCGGCATTCCGGGACTCCATCCCGCGCAGCAGGTCGCCGAACCACTCCGCCAGGTCGGCAAACGAGCGCACGTGATGCACGGACTCGAGGATCGGGTCGCCGAACTCGTGCCCGACGACGCGATCGGTAATGAAGTCGATGAGCGCATCCGACTTGGCGTCGACGTCCTGCTTGTCGAGGAGTACGCTCGCGAAGTCGAGTACCTCGCCGAGCCCCCAGGTGAGCGGCGTCACCGTCTGCGCGAGATCGGCGTGCGATCGCAGGGTGTTGAGCGCGTATCCGCGGGTCGTGTACGGGGCGAAGTAGCGGACCCGCTCGAACGGCCGCGCCGGGACGCCGAGGCGTGCGTAGAGCGCGAGGTCCGCGGCATCGAGGTTGAGGGCCGGCTGGTCGAGGAAGCAGAGATCCGGTCCCTTGACGTTGAAGCAGACCGCGGCGACCGACCCCTTCGCGGCCGGGAAATGCGTGAAGATCGACGCCAGCAGCCATTCGACGGCACTCGTCTTCGTCGCGAGTCCCGAGACGCCGGAGATGTTGAGGTGCGCCGCCTCGGGCCCGAGGAGGAAGTCGGCGTCGAGATAGATCGGCGATTCGAGGCCGCCCGCCCGGTAGACGCCGATCGGAATGCCGCGATCCGCGCCCTCGACGAGATAGCCATCCATGCGCAGGGCGATGGCGACGTCGGCGTCGCCGGCGAGAAAGACGGCGCCCAGCGGCACCGGCTGCATCGGCTCCTCGGGGATCCGCCGCAGGACGGCGGCGGTGTACAGCCGGATCTCGGTCCGCTCCGTGGCCGCGTGCAGGGCCGACGCCGGCGAGCCGTCGTGCCCGAGCACATCGTGCAGTGGCGTCTGCAGATCGGTGTAGCTGAACCCCTCGACGACGACGCCGTAGACGACGGGCACGTGGCCGGCGACGGGGTGCGAGCCGACGACGCGGACGATCGTGCCGATGCCGACGGCGGCGTCGAGCGCGGTCCAGAAGTGGAACTCGTGCGACGTGTTCGGCTTGCGCTCCGTCGCGACGACGCGGCCGACCGGCACGGCGGTCACCCCATCGGGAACGACAGGGGAGGCGACAGACGACACGTTGGGATCGTCGCTCGCCGATGCCGCACCGTCGGTCACGAGACCGCTCGCAGGAATTCCTCGCAGTCGCGCACGCCGTAGGTCAGGGTATCCCAGCGCGGATCGGGGCGGGAGAGGGGCGACGATTCGGCGAGAATCCATTGCGACACGGTATCCGCGCGCGCCGAGACGTCGTCGCCGATGTCGGCGACCTCGACGCGCACGAGGCCCCAGAGCGGTCCGCGCCCGCCGCTCGCCCGGACGCGCAGGTACCAGCTCCGCACCGGCGTCCGCTGCTTCGACGTGACGCGCACGACGCTCGTGCGCTCGCCGACGGCGAGCGCCGCGATGACGGCGAGACCCGCGCCGTCGGCGTAGAGCGTGTGGTGGCTCTTGACGACGCCGATCGCGGCGGTCGCGCCGGCGACGCGGGGACTCTTCGCGAGTCCCCCATCGATCCAGAGCGCGCCGAGCGATCCGGCGCCGTCCCCATCGCACCAGCGCTCGGCCAGCGTGCGCTCGAGTCGCTCGCGGCGCTCCTGGACCACGTGCACGGCGCGCTCGAGGAGCGCCATCGGGTGCGCGACGTCGGGGGCGATCGGACCGGTGTCGACCACCGTGCAGCCGTCGATCGTCGCGAGATGCGGGAGTCGATCGACGGGGAGATAGACGGCGCGTTCGACGAGGGGGCCGTCGCCGTGGGTCCGGAGGCGGCGCTCCCGTCGCTCGCGAATCACCGCAGCGACCGTGCCGTGGACGATCGGCACACCGCCGACGTGGTCGAGCACCCGGCTCTCCTGGGTCCCATCGAGAAACGCGGCGAATCCGACCGCCGGCGACCCGGGCACCTCGCGACGGGCGAGGCCGGCTCCCCCTTCCACGGTCGTCGGGGCGACGAGACGCGGCGCATCGCCGTGCATGCCGCTCCGCTCGAGGCTCGGCCCGGCCGCGTCGTCCGCCCCCGGCGAGCCGATGAGGCGCGCCACGGCGCGGCGCGCACTCTGAAAGCCGGCGTTCATGCGGCCCTGGTGCCCCGGGTGACGTCCGCTGCGGCGCGGGCGTCATTCCCCGAGGACTTCCGACCGCCTTCCCCAACCCTGTGACCACCCCCGTGTCCGTCGCCCGCCGCTTGCTGATGCTTCCGCTCCTCTGTGCCGCGGTCGTCGAGACCGCGTGCGGGGACCGCAAGCCCGACCCCGCGACCATCCGGCCTGCGGACGAGACGCCGATGGCGTCGCACCCCAATGTGCTGTTCGAGGTCTTCGGTGAACGCGAGGACCCGCGGATGATCCCCCTCGCGGCGATCGAGAACGGGAAGTTGCGCCGTCTGACGCTGTCGGGGCCGCACTGGAAGGCGTTCGACCGCGCGTACGACCGCTCGGGATCGATCTACACGCTCTATCAGGACGGACGCGTCGCGGGGACCGCGACCGTCAAGCAGGGGATGTGGGAGAAGGCGAGTGCCCCGCTCTACTCGTTGCCGAACTGCCAGTTGCTCCTGCCGCTCTCCGCGGTGACGCTGGACAGCCACGTGAAGGCGGGGATCACGGTCGAGTTCCTCGCGACCGGCACCGCGCTGCCGTCGGCCGTCAATCCGCGCCCATCGCTGGTGACGCAGGACGACGCCGTCAAGAAGGCGCGCGAGATCGGGCTGCGCGTCGGGACGGATGCGGGCATTCCGCGCGCGCGCCTCGACTCGCTCGACTACCATGGCCTCGCCGTGAACACGGGCGCGACCGCCGAGCCGACGCTCATCGCGTCGTTCATCGATCCGAGCGCCGACGACGGGTCGCGTGCCGGCAAATCGGCGTACGTCTTCGCCATCGCCGACAAGATCGGCGGCGAATACACGACGTCGTTCGTGAAGACGGTGGACGGCTCGGCGGCGCACGCCGAGTACCGGCGGTACGTGGATCACCTGGACATCGACGGCGATGGGGTCGACGAGATCTTCCTCGAGGGCTGGCGCACGGGCGGCGACAGCTATCCGATCATCGTCAAGTACGTCGGCGGTCGGTGGACCGAAATCTTCCGCGGTACACCGGATTGGTGCCTCGATCAGCGGATCGAGACGTCCAACCCGTTCGTGCACCCCGGCGACTGACACTGCTCGCGTCGCGGCGCTCAGAGCGCCGCGACGAGGCGGCGCACGCCCTCGAGGACGTGCTCGGTCGGTGCCGCGTACGAGAGGCGGACCCATTCGGGCGTGAGGAACGCCGAGCCCGGGACGACGGCGACGCCCGCGGTCTCGAGCAGTCGCTGGGCGAACGCGTCCCCGTCCCCGACCGCGATATACAGGTAGAACGCCCCGTCCGGGCGGATGTAGGTTGCCCGGGCGTCGTCGAGGATCGCGACCGCCGCGTCGCGACGCTGGCGAAAGACGGCGACCATCGCCTCGACCGCGGCGTCGGCGGATGTCCGGTCCGTGAGGCCGGCGAGCGCCGCGTGCTGCGAGACCGCCGCCGCATTGGACGTCGAGTGGGACTGCAGCGCGCCCATGGCGGCCGAGACCGCGCGGGGGGCGATCGTCCAGCCGATGCGCCAGCCGGTCATCGCGTAGGCCTTGGCGACGCCATTGACGATGACGAGCCGCTCGCGCGTCGGTGAGAGCGCGAGGACCGACGGCGCGTCGAGGCCGTACGTGATGCGGCGGTAGATCTCGTCGCTGATCACCCACCAGCCGCGCTCGGCGGCCAGCGCGAGGATCGCCGACAACTCATCGGCGTCGTACACCGACCCCGTCGGGTTGCTCGGCGAGTTCAGCATGATCCCGCGGGTGCGCGACGTCGCCGCCTCGGCGAGCGCGGCGGCGGAGACGCGGAGCCCGTGCTCGAGCGTGCCATAGACCGGGACCGGGATCGCGCGCGCCAGCGAGACCATCTCATAGTAGCTGGTCCAGCTCGGCGTCGGGATCAGGACCTCATCGCCCGGGCCGAAGAGCGTGAAGCAGGCGTTGAAGAGCGACTGCTTCGACCCGTTGGAGACGACGACCTCGCTCGGTTGCACCGGATCGGTCCCGCGGTAGAGCGCGTTCGCCTCATCGGCGATCGCCTGCCGGAGCGGCAGGATCCCCTCCGTCGCCGTGTAGTGGGTCGCGCCGGCATCGATCGCGCGCTGCGCGGCGCGCCGGATGAATTCCGGCGTGTCGAAGTCCGGCTCGCCGGCCCCGAGGTCGATAATGGCGCGCCCCGCGGCCTTGAGCGCCTTGGCGCGGTTGGAGACCGCGATCGTCGCGGACTCCTTGATCGACGCGACGTTGGGCGACGGCACGAAGCCGGCAGAGGGAATGACGGTGCTCGTCACGGGCCCGAGAGGTTGTGGGGAATCGGCGGCCGGAGCGCGTTTCGGCTATGTTACCCGGCTCTTCATAGGTTATCCTTGCCCGACCTGCCGCGCCACGTGTGCGGCGCAGCACCGAGGTACGTGTGGACGCCCCGACCGGCCGTAGTCAGCATGTCTTGTACGTGCTCCCCGATGATCCCGCCAGCGCCGCTGTCTTTCTCGAGCCCGCGCTGGCTCGCGCGGGGGTCGACGCGGGCGAGGGCGTCGCGCTGGTGATCGTCAGTCGCGATGCCGACTCGACCGTGTCGCTCGCCGAGACGGTGACCGCGCTCCACCCGTCGGCCTCGGTGGTCGCGGCCACGACCCTGGGCCGCGCGACGCGGATCTTGCGCGGCGGCGTGCCGTCGGTCGTGATCGGGACGCCCGGCGTCCTGCTCGGCCTGGTCCGCAGCACGACGCTCAAGCTGGATGGCGTGCGAGGCGTGGCGATCGCGTGGGCGGATCTGGACAGCCCGGATCTCGAGGCTCTGATGTCGGAGGTCTCCCGGGATGCCGCGCGGACGCTCGTCGCGGAGTCCAACGGGCCGGGGCTCGAGGCCTTTGTGGAGCGGTACGCCCGTCGACCGCGCCGGGTCGCACTCGGGGCCGCGGACGCCGCGGTCGAGGATGCGTCGTCCGAGGCCGTCGAGGCGGGGCTTCCGCAGCCGATCCGCTACGTCACCGTCGCGCCGGGCTCGCGAGCGGTCGCGCTCCGTCGCGTGCTCGACGAGACCGATCCGCCGTCAGCAGTGGTCCGCGTCCGCACGGATGAGAGCCGTCGCGCCGTCGAGTCGACGCTGCGGCTCCTTGGGTACAGCGGGCCCGATGCGATCGTGCGCATCGCCGGTGAGACCCCGGCCGACGCGGCGCTCGTCGTCCTGTACGATGCGCCGCTCACCGAAGCCGAACTCCGGTCCGCGGTCAGCGGTGCGGTCGTCCACGTGATCGCGCTGGTGCAGCCGCGCGAGCTCGCCCGCTTGCGCACCATCGCGGGTGGCGCGGTCACGGCGCTGACGCTGAGCGGTCCGGCCGCGCGTGCGCGGTCCCGCGAGGACGCGCTTCGTGACGAGCTCCGGGCGGCGATCGCCGCGGGGATTCCGGCGCGCGAGCTGCTCGCACTCGAGCCATTGCTTGGCGAGTTCGATGGCATCGAACTCGCGGCCGCCGCGCTCCGATTGGTGGATCGCGCGCGGGCAACAGCCGCCGCCGCAGCGATCGCGGCAGCGCATGCGCCGGTCGCCCCGAGTGCGGCGACGGCGCCGACGGCTGCTGTCCACGCCAGTGGCGCGGCCTCGACCGGCGAGTCCGAGACGGGTGGCACGCGCCCGCCGCGGACAGCGAGCCGGTCTCGCGAGGAGCGGCCGCGTGATGAGCGGCCGCGTGATGAGCGGCCGCGGTACGATCGTCCGCGCGATGACCGTCCCCGTGAAGGACGCGGTGAAGGACGCGGTGAAGGACGCGGTGAAGGACGCGGTGAGCGGCCGGCGAACGGCGAGCGGTTCGCGCGCACGGGCCCGCGACCGTTCGGCGATCGCCCGGCGCGCAGCGGGCCGCCGCGGAGCGGTTCGTCGCGCGGTGCCCCGGCCGGTGCGTCGTCCGGTGGCGCGCGCAGCGGGTCGCGATTCCCTTCCCGCGACGACCGTCCGCGCGAAGGTGGCTTTCGTGCGGGTGGTGCGCCGCGCGGGGAGCGCTCGCGGGACGAGCGGCCCGCGCGCGGTCCACGCGCCTTCGACGGCAGTGGCAGCCCGGGCAAGCGGCCGTTTGGCGCCGGTCGCGGTCGGCCGGCGGGCGGACCGCCAGGCCGCGGTGATCGGCCGGGCGGCGCACCGGGACGCGGCCGACCGGTCGACGATCGCGGCGCGGGCGCGCGCGGACCGCGCGGGCCGCGTTCGGGTGCGCCGTCCGAGTGGGCCGAGCGGGGCGAGCGTCTGACGCATGCGCGTCGCCCGCCGCCGCGCGGACGGGGCAGAGCGACCGAACCGGGCGACCCGACGGCGTAGGCGCTCGCGCCGAGCGGACGAAACGACTGCACGCACGAATCCCCGACGTCGGATGACGCCGGGGATTCGCGTACAAGCGGCGATCAGCGTGGCCGTCAGGCATTGCATCACGCCGCATGCGGACGATACGCAGGGTGCGCGCCGCGCGCCGTCACGGAACAAGACAGTGCCATCACGACCTGCGAGCCGAGTGATGGAGGGTGACGTCCCGCCGCCGTCTCGCGTCTAGTGCGAGTATGGGCGTCATCGCAACCCTCCTCCCGCATTCGACCCGACTGCAGCGGCTCCGTGCCGCCATTCGCGACCGCCACTCGATCGTCGCCTGCGACGATTGGAGCGCGCTGACGCGGATGTGCGATGCCGAGCCGATCCATCTCGCGGTCATCGACCTGTACGCCGATGGCACGGCGAACTTCGAGAGCGTGCGGCTGCTCAAGCTCCGCTTCCCCCGCGTCGCCCTCGTCGCCTACGTCGGGGTGACGCCGGAGCGGGCGCGCGACATGTTCGACGCCGGCCGCTGCGGGTTCGATGGGCTGATCGTCGCCGACGTCGATGATGCGCCCCTCACGCTGCTCGCGCACGTCGACAAGGCCGAGGCCCGCAGCGTCGCCAGCCTGCTGCGCCGCGCGATCGGCGATCTCAAGCCGACCGCCCGGGACGCGGTGCTGGCGTCGGTGACGCGCGCCCACGAGCGACTGACGCCGGACGCGTTTGCCCGGATGCTCGCCGTGCCCCGGCGGCTGCTGACGCGCCGATTGACCGACGCCGGCTTTCCGCCGCCGCATCGCCTGCTGACGTGGGGTCGCCTGATCGTGGCGGCGCACATGCTCGAGGACAAGCACCGCAGCGCCGACAGCGTCGCGCAGGTCCTCGACTTTCCCTCGGGCAGCGCGTTTCGAAACACGTGTCAGCGTTATCTGCGCGCGACGCCACAGCAGCTGCGCGACCGCGGCGGCGCGTCGTACGTGATCGAGACCTTCATGAGCCAGGCTCGCCGAGCGGCCGCCGTGCCACGGCGCGCGCGCCCCGCGGGGACGGCTGGGGTCCCCGCGCCGACGTCGCCGGTTGCCGTGCTCGGCGGCGAGCCCGGCGCCGTCGACCCTGCCGCCCCCGGCGCGAGCGCGGAGATCGGAGTGATCGGGCTGCCGCCGATCCATCGGACCGCCGTCGGCGTCTGACGCCGGCGATACCGCTCGCGCACCGGGCTCGTGCGGGCGCGCCGGATCCGGGCAGGAAAGACGACAGCAAACACATATCCGCCAACACGATAGGACGGCAGCCCGCGCGGTCGGGTTCGGTTGACAGTCGCTTGGCTGCGCCTACCTTGTTCGTATGTCGTTGCTCGTGGGATTGACCGGCAACATCGCGAGTGGCAAGTCGACGGTCGCGCGCGCGATGGTGCGGCGCGGCGCCACCCTGATCGACGCGGACGTGCTCGCTCGGCGAGCGGTCGAGCCCGGCAGTGAGGCGCTCGCCCGTATCGTCGAGCGCTGGGGGTCGGGGATCCTCGATCCCGACGGGCAGCTCGACCGCGCGGCGTTGCGCACGATCGTCTTCCCCGACCACGACGCGCTCGAGGCGCTGAACGGCATCGTCCATCCCGAGGTCACGCGCATGCGCGATCGTCTCGTCGCCGAGGCGCAGGAGAAGGGTGATCGCGTCATCGTGAGCGACATTCCGCTGCTGTTCGAGCGCCACCTCACCGGCGAATTCCACCGGATCGTGCTCGTCGATGCGCCGCGCCCGCTGCGCCTCGAGCGCCTCGTGCGCGATCGCGGGCTCGACGAGGCCGGCGCGCTCGAGATCATCGCCGCGCAGATGCCCGCCGAGCTGAAGCGAGCGCGTGCCGATTTCGTGATCGACAATACCGGCACGCTCGACGAGCTCGATGCCGCCGTCGACGGCGTCTGGGCCGCGCTCGAGCGCGAGGCCGACGACGTCGCCGTCCCCCTTCCCCGCTGACCGACCCGCGCCATGGCCGCCTCCAACATTCCCGCCGACCTGCTGTACACGACCGATCACGAGTATCTCCGGCTCGCCGCCGACGGCACCGCGTCGGTCGGGATCACGGACTACGCACAGGGCGAGCTCGGCGACATCGTCTTCGTCGAACTGCCGCCCGTCGGCACCGCCGTCGCGGCGCACGCCACGTTCGGCACGATCGAGGCCGTCAAGGCGGTCTCGGACCTCAAGGCCCCGGTGAGCGGCGAGGTCGTCGCGATCAATCCGCGGCTCGACGCCGAGCCCGCGCTCGTCAACACCGACCCATATGGCGAGGGCTGGCTGATCCGCATACGCGTGAGCGACCCCGCTGCCCGCGACGGGTTGCTTGGCGCCGAGGACTACGCCACCACGATCGGCGGCTGAGCGTGCATGCCCCGTGGCGGCTGCTCGTCACCGAGCCGCTGGAGGGGAGTGAGAACATGGCGCTGGACCACGCGCTGCTGAGGCGCGCCCGGCGGACCGGCGAGTGCGTCCTGCGCACGTACGGCTGGTCACGGCCGACGGTCTCGGTCGGCCGCCATCAGACGACGGTCGGCATCTACGATCGCGAGCGGGCGGCCCGGCTCGGGATCCCGGTCGTCCGGCGACCGACGGGGGGCCGCGCGGTGGTGCACGCGCGCGACGTCACCTACAGCGTCACGGCACCAGCGGCGGCGCTGGGGCCCGCCCCGTACGATGCGATCAACGCGCTCCTGCTCGACGCGCTCGGCCGCCTCGGCGTCGTCGCGGCCCTCGCGCCGCACGGTCGCGCGGTCCGACCCGCGGGCGACCGCGCCGCGCTCCCGTGCTTCGCCGCCGCGGCCGGCGGCGAGATCATCACGAGCGGCCGGAAACTCGCCGGCAGCGCGCAGTGGCAGCACGACGGCGCCCTGCTGCAACACGGCTCGATCCTCGTCGACGACGATCAGTCGCTGCTCGCGAGCCTCGCGCCGGACGCGGGGTCAGGCAACGGGCCGACGCGGGGTGACGCCGGCACACCGGATGCGACGGCGGACGCCGGATCGCCAGGCAGCAGCTCCTCAGGCGCCACCACGTTGCGCGCTGCACTCGGGCGTGCGCCGACCGTCGCCGACGTCGCCGAGGCGCTGGCGGCCGCGGTCCGCGCACACGACCCGGGCGCGGAACCGCTCGTGGTCGACGACGCGCTCCGCCGATCGGCCGAGTCGCTGCGGGCGCAGTACCGGGACGACGGCTGGACGTGGCGGCGGTGAGACGCGGCGCCCGTCGCCCGCTCACCGCGATCGGCCTGTCCGCCGCCCTCGGCGCCGCCGCCGCATCGGCGTGCGGTCCGCGCGAGCGCGCGACGGCGGACGCGAGCCCCGCGGGCGGCACCGTGGTCATCGTCGTGCCCGCCTCCAACGAACCGCTCTTTCCGCCGACCGTGCAGAGCGTGGCGACGCAGGAGGTGATCGATCAGCTCTTCGAGACCCTCGCGCGCGTCGACACGACGCTCGACATCCTCGATCCGCGGCATTTCACGCCGCAGCTCGCCGACGGCTGGCGATGGACCCGGGATTCGCTGGCGATCGCGTTTCACATCGATCCGCGCGCGCGGTGGCACGACGGCGTGCCGGTGCGCGCCGAGGACGTGCGTTTCACGTACCGGACCTACCGCGACACCGCCGTCGGCTCGCCATCGAGGGACAACATCGCGGCGATCGATTCGGTGACCGTCTCGGACTCGCTGACCGCCGTCGTCTGGTTCAGCCACCGCTATCCGTACCAGTTCTACGACGCGGCGACGCAGATGTACGTGCTCCCGTCGCATCTGCTGGCGGGCACGGCGCCGTCCGCGCTGGCGGCCGCCCCATTCGGCCAGCATCCGGTCGGCAGCGGGCGCTTCCGGTTCGTGCGCTGGTCACACGGCGCCACGCTGGCGCTCGCCGCGGACACGGCAAACCACCGCGGCCGGCCACCGCTCGACAACGTGATCTGGTCGACGATCCCGGACTACCAGGGGGGCCTGGTCTCGATGCTCGCCGGCGATGCCGACGTCGACGAGGTGATTCATCCCGACGACGTGCCCGCGATCGCGAAGCGCACCGACCTTCGGCTCGTGCCGTATGGCGACCCGTCGTACGTCTTCCTCGGCTTCAACCTGCGACGCCCGCTGCTCGCCGACCGGGCGATGCGTCGCGCGCTGACCCTGGCGCTCGACCGGCGGACGATGCTCCGCAACGTCTTCGATACGCTCGCCGTGGTGCCCGGCGCGCCGATCACCCGCGGGCACGTCATGGACGACCCGTCGCTCGTGCAGCTGCCCTACGACACGGTCGCGGCTGACCACCTGCTCGACTCGCTCGGCTGGCGCCAGGGCGCTGACGGCCTGCGGCGCCGCGGCGGGCGGCCGCTGCAGCTGGACGTCCTCGTCCCGACGTCGAGCAAGGGACGGAGCCGATACGCCGTCCTGATCCAGGCCGCGCTGCGCCAGATCGGCGTGACGGTGGCCGTGACCGCCGTCGACTACGCGACGTTTCTCGCGCGGCGAAATGCGCGACAGTTCGACAGCTATCTCGACGCCTATCACATCGACCCGAGCCCGGCGTCCGTCAAGCAGGCGTGGACGACGGGCGCGATCGCCGCTGGCGTGAACCTCGCCTCGTACCGCAATCCGCGGTTCGACGCCCTCGTCGACAGCGGACTGGCCACGAGCGACCTCCCCGCGGCGCGCGGGTACTTCGCCCGTGCCTTCCGC
>Ga0209611_10006899_pt1 | contig 18389 bp, 16 predicted proteins | sample S1TSphgellanicum_3_FD_187693 | JGI IMG/M metagenome (GOLD analysis project Ga0209611, IMG submission 187693) | Host-associated microbial communities from peat moss isolated from Minnesota, USA - S1T2_Fc - Sphagnum magellanicum MG (SPAdes) (version 2) | ecosystem: Host-associated > Plants > Peat... | reverse complement strand
TATGAGATTTAAGCCTAACTTCAGTTTTAGGTGTTCTAGAATGAATTCACGAGTACTTTTGTTGAGGGAGATTTCTTGCTTTGTTCATACCAGGTTTCAATTAAATCCGAAGATCTCATTATTTTTAGTTATATAAATGAATGCGCAAATAAAGATAGAATAAAAAAATTCCTGATTTTTGAAAAGAAATACGCTAAAAAAGTAAAAGTTGTTCTATTTATCAATCCTGGCACTTTGGATAAGCAAGGGAGTAACGATTCGACTCACTTAGGATGTCAGGAATTAAGAGAAGGATTGGAAAAAGGGTTTTATGATATTCAATCTCATGGAGAAAATCATAAAAAATTAACGAAACTTACTCCTCAGAAGCTAGTTAATGAACTATTGCAAGCCCAAACTGAACTGAGAGAATGTACAAAAGGTCTAGATTCAGAACATAACGTAGCGTCTCATCTTGCTTATCCCTATGGGGCTTATAACGATCAGGTAAAATTCTATGCTTCTAAATATTATTTATCGAGCTAAGTACCTAGTACAACACGGCGGAAATAAGCAGACCATTAAAAGCTACGAAAAATTGATTGCTGGCTAGGCTTAAAAATGGTATGTGTATTTACGCCATAAGGTACTAGTACCGCAAGGCGGAAGGTAACCGTTCACGGGGGGTAGAACATTTACGTGAGTCCTAAAACCCTTGCTTAGCAAGGATTTTAGGTGATTTATCGTATGTGCGAATATAACCTAAAATGTCTTTTCGACAATTTCCCGACCAGTGTAGCACTTATGTCGGCTACTCAAAATTAGCCGAAAAACATCAATTCTAGACTGGTTTTCGTACTCCCAACCGTGTGATTTCATGTGGCTCATTTTTTTGACCCCCCCGTGAACGGTTACGGCGGAAGTCACTCATTCAAAAGTATTATAGAGCAAGGCTTGTACCTGTTTGAAAAGCTTACGCTGTATTCCGGCTTGAATTTTGAATTTTGAATTCCGCCTTGCGGTACTAGTCTGATCTCCAAAGCACAAGCAGAAAAATAAGATACGGTAAGCTTACTTACTTACCGTATTCTGAGAATTTAAGCTATGCTTTAGGCGTTGCTACATCTAGCAAGTCTAGTAGCCACGGTTACCTCTTAAGATGCACATTTTATAACCCTTATACAGCAAGGCTTTCAGAAAGTGAAAAAAATGTGCATCTTTCATATGTTGCTAGTGGCGTAAGCCGCTAGTTAAAGGCTCAGATCTTGCACCACTGTCATAAAGAGCGAAAATCAAAGCCCAAAAAGCTTATGCCGATCGTAGGGTGGGCACTGCCAGCCCTTTCAACGCGAACAGATGTACTACTTAATCGAAGGCTGAAACCCGCTCCTAGACTCTTCGCCAAAAATCATGGCTCTAAGTCATCCATCAAGCCTGAAGCGATACGGCTTAAGCCGTTGCCTTCAGCATCGAAATCTCAAAGATGGTCAAAATATTAACCCTTTCGTTGAGTATTTTATGGAAGAAAATCCCGTAAGGACGATAGCACAAGGATTAATAGAGGAGCCCAAATTATAGTACAAATGTTCGCATTGAAAGGGCTGGGTGGGCACTGCCCACCAGTCTTCCCTATCGAAGGTGCAAGATGTCAGTTTCGGTCCAAAACATGCACAGCCGCACCAGCCGCCGCGCCACCAATGGCGTCTTTAACTGGATTACCTCCGTGGATAATCGCGCCGGACACTGTGCCAGTCGCTGCACCTACTCCCAGATCTTGAACCAAGTTACGACTACTGTGATTTGCGCGTTTATTACCGTTAGCGGCATTGACAACTGCACCTGATGCGGCTCCATTAACCCCATTGCTTAAGATATTACCATGATGGAGAATTGCTCCGGAGACCACACCAGCAGCAGCGCCAATACCAGCATCTTTCAGTACTTGGTCGTCAGCAGTAGCGGGTTTGTAAGGGAGTAGGATAACCCCAATTAAACTTGAAGCCATCAGGCTTGGTAAAAGTGAGAGTTTCAAGATCCGATTCATAAGGTTACCTTCCTTTAGAAATTAGATATTACAGACAAGAGGAAGTTGAAACAGGATGATTTGATTATTTTTTCTATTTTTAGTTTAGGCAACGGCAAAAATCTCTCCCAGAAAAATATTTTCGTGATTACCGTAAAAAAGCTTGCCGTCAGCGATCGGGTGAGCTTGCATCTTACTTCAGAAAGCCAGAGGACATGCTGAAGTCGGGTTCTTGGGCGAGGGTAGCTAAGAAAATCGTGCGACGTGAAAAGTCGTTGGAGGAGGTGAAAACCAATAAATTGGATTGGGAAGCCGTCTTCCCCCTGATATCCAATCGTCAGGTTCCCACGTAAAAGGGTCACGTCACCCCGGTCACGGTGGTAGTAAGTAATGAATCCAACGGAATGCAGACCACGAAAGCCCGAAGATGGTAAACACTCCATCAGCCGAGGTCACGGTCAAAGAAGTAAGGGCAAGGGAAAGATGTAATCGGGTTAGCGATAGCAAACCGTAACCGCTTCGTAATTAGCTGACGGGTGAAAACAGCATCGGCTGTATTTGATCTGATACACCCGAACCAAAAGGTAAGGAGGTCGGATAATCAAAGGGATTTTGTTGATTATCGATTGGACACCACCCCTCCCGGAGTATTAACATGACGGGTCCAAGCCCACGGATTTATCCGTCATAGAAAACAAAAACTGTTACGAGACGCGCAGTGAAGCAGCGCTGCAGGAGGGTCTCCCTCCGTAGGCGACTGGTGAACCCGAAGGGCGCTCTTGTACAGGACGTCCTTATTTGAATCCCACGTTTTTAAGCGTGGGAACATAGCAGCATAGCTGCCTTCTCAACTCAAGGGCTTAAATCCTTAAGTTTGCCCAGGTTTAGAGTAGCGCAACCAGCCCCGAATACAAGTTTGTGATAACAGCTTATCTACCTGATACCTAATGCTTGGTTACGCAAAGCTAAGCAAATAAGGGACGAACATATGAAAAAATATCCAATTTCTACTGTTGACTCGTTAACCGTCAACAACCTCAAAAAAGCACCCTTTATTTATTGGAGTGCCTTAACATCTTTTCAAACCATCTTGAAGCTTCTTCGTATAACTTAAACTTGCCTTGGTAATTCACTCGGTGTCATTTTACCATCAGCACACAATCTCTCAACAGTGTCAACAGAGTCTGTAATGAATCGTTTAAAAACACCAACATCGTGAGGTGCTATACCCAAAAGCAAGCGATTTTGTACCATTTGAGACGCTTTGACTATCCCGCGAATATGTAACATAATGTTTGCTCATTGCATCGACGGTTGGGATTATAGCAAGTGTTCAAAATGGCTGTTAAGCTCCTGCTAAAGGTAAATATGCTGCAAACTTAATGAAATTTTCTTAACATTGTGATTCGTGCATAATCTCCCCTTTCTAAACCGCTATACAATTAGCAAAGCCAATTTGTTTTATATTTCCCCATAGAATTCAACTTCTTTTAAGGATAAAATTAGATGAATACCAAAAAGCCTAGTGATAAAAACTTACGAAACTTAGATGAAATTATACAGCAGTCTATAAATAACATACTCCAGAAGTTTATAGATGAACATTTAAGAAATTCTATAGAAAATTCCATCGTAGAAACATTAAATAATTATATAGCTGCTTCTATCGACATAGAAGACCCTAAACAAATAATACGTGTGTACTACAAAAATACAGTCGCTATACAAGAAAATAGTACTGCTGTGCAAGAACTACACGATAAAGTTAAACAATATCTAGATAAAATACTGATAGAACAGCGTCAGAAAGATGGGGAACTCCAACGAAAAATCCAAGCTTGGGAACAGGCGTCTATAGATTTCTTTGGTTTATTAGAAAGAGCAATAGATTGTGAAAACAATGAAAATAGACAGTTGATAGAAAAAATATTATCTGAGTTTGAACGAACCGTATTTAACCTAGGTCTGGAACGCATAATTCCACAGCATGATGAATCATTGAATGAAAAATTTCACGAAGCAATAGAGGAAGAAGAATCAGATGTTTTGGCAGGTAATGTCTTAAGATGTATTGGATGGGGTTACAGAATTGGCGACAATGTTTTTCTGAAAGCAAAGGTAGTTGTGGCAAAGGCACCAGAAAAATAGGGAATGGTTGGTTGTTAATGAGCAAAAAGTACTAATAATGACTAATAAAAAATATAGTAAAGGAGTAAGGGATATAATGACAAAAGATTATGCTATTGGAATTGATTTAGGTACATCTACATCTGAGATTTGTGTATATCGAAATCATGAATCATTCGCGATTCCTGATCCGGTGACAAAACTAGCAATTATTCCATCAATTGTTGCTATTAGTAAAAAGGGTGAACTGCTTGTGGGAGAAGATGCTCGCAGTTGGGTAGATGTATCAGGTCGCGGGATTCGCGAAGTCAAGAGGAAGATGGGGACAGCGGAAACTGTGAGACTTTTAGATAAAGAGTATCGACCTGAAGAAATTTCTGCGCTGATTCTTCGCAAACTGAAGGAAAATGCCGAAGAAGCATTAGGAATCACGATTCGAGAAGTTGTACTTTCTGTTCCTGCTAACTTTCCAGATGCTGCGCGACAAGCAACACTTAACGCTGGTGAATTGGCTGGACTGAAAATCACTCGCCTAATTAATGAACCAACGGCAGCTGCTTTAGCTTTTGGCATCAAAAATATTGATGTTGAAGAACAGCTTGTGGTTTTTGACTTTGGCGGTGGCACACTAGATATTACCGTGCTGGAGATGGTTGCAGGTGTCCTCGATGTTAAATGTAGTTTTGGTAATCCACAACTAGGTGGAAAAGATTGCGATGAGGCAATGATGACATTGCTGAAGGGGAAATTTCAAGCCGAGAATTTAGGGGCGGAAATTTCTGATAAGGCTTACGGGGCGCTCAAAGAAGCAGCAGAAAAAACTAAAAAAGCTCTTTCTAACTCGCTTTCGCATCATTTGAGGATTCCGTATTTTGCTGCCAGCAATGGCGAATCTGTTGACTTAGAGATAGAAGTGACACGCCTTGAGTTTGAGGATGCGATCGCCCCTTTATTAGACAAGGCAAAGCAATGTGTGCGACAAGCACTCAATGCCAAAAAACTACGTCCTAGTGCTATCAACCGGGTATTATTGGTGGGGGGTACAACTTACATCCCTGCTGTACGCCAATTAGTACAGGAGATGTTTGGCAAAGAAGGGAAAGCCCCAGATGTAGGTTCTGACTTAGCTGTTGGCGTTGGCGCATCAATTAGCGCTGCCATTGTCCAAGGTTTAATCTCAAGCGACTCAGGCATTATTCTTACCGATGTTGCTCCTTTTGGATTAGGCATTGAAGTCGTTAGTGAAATTGGCAGACAATACATGCTGACCTACGAACCTTTGATCCAGCCAAATACAACGATTCCTTACTCCACTAATAAAACTTACTCTCTGTTGAGATCAGATCAAAAGCGGGTTGAAGTTCGTCTTTATCAAGACAATACAGGCAAGGCAAAGCTAGCGACTGATGCTATTAATACTGGTGTAACGGCGGAAATTACTGGTATTCCTCCGGCCCCCGATGGCAATCCCTATCCAGTGAAAGTGGAGTTTTCCTATGACGTCAATGGGATAGCTAAACTGAAAGCTACGATTCCTAACATTAACAGAAGTGTGGAGTTAGAGTATGCTCAATCTGCCATACGCATGGATAGTCAAGACATAACTGATGCAGCTTTTCGCCTCAAAGAACTGTGGAAACAGAATGCCAAGGCGAAAGAATACGAAGGGTTAATTAATAAGGCAGATCGGTTTATGGTAGATATCCCCCCTCAGGAAAGGTCACCATTGTCGGATATTGTCATGGATCTCAAAAAAGCGCTGATCAATGACAATACTGAACAAATACAAAGAGCAGGCGATCACCTAGTAGACTTCTTGTTTGACCTAGAAAATAACATGGAATAATACCCTTTCATTACTTAAACTAACTCATCAGAAATTGCAACCGCAGATAGAATACACAATTATCCGCGTCCATTTGCGGTTCAAAATCCAAAATCCAAAATCGATATAAAAGATGGCATATGAACTTTATCAGATGCTGGAAGTATCGCCCCAAGCATCGCCTGACGAAATCAAACGAGCTTACTTTCGGTTAGTTCGCAAATATTCCCCAGAAAAAGAACCAGAAAAGTTTAAGAAAATTCGCTTGGCCTATAACACACTGTGTGATCCCAAAGAGAGACAAAATTATGACTCTCTGCAACAGTATGGGGATCAGATTCCAGACTTGATCAACCAAGCTGAAGAGAAAATGCACCAAGAAGAATGGAAGAATGCTATTCCTTTATTGCAGCGCGTGTTAATGCTAGCACCAGCAGCAGATGGCGCTCGCAATCTGCTGGGTCTTTGTTACATTCACCTAGAGAATTGGGATTTTGCTGTTAAAGTGTATCGGGCATTAACTAAAACTAACCCAGAAGTGCCGATTTATTGGAGTAACTTTGGTCATGTTTACAAACAGCAAGCTGAGTCTTTGGATGATGAAAATGCTTCTAGTAACGCACAATTTTACCAAAATGCCCGTGAATGCTTTCAAAGAGCCATAAAACTGGAATCATTTAATTGTGAGCATTATCTAGAGATAGCTCGTACTTATTTTGAGGAAAGGAATTACTCCGAGGCAATAGCTTGGGCTGAACGTGCTATTAATGCTGACGGGAAAGCCGATGTTTCTAACTTTGATGCTCTTTTCTTTATCTGCCGCGTTCACCTTTTTAGTGGTGAATCACACAAGATAGAAAAAACAGCGCAAAGAATTGCATCGTTGTTACCTGACAGTGAGGAAGCACGACAATATGCAGCAAATCGATTTGCTGGTATGGGGTTAGAAATGGCAAGAGTTGGTGCAAAATTTGCTGATGTAGGTTTATTGACAGCAGCCGTTCAATTTTTGGAAATTGCGAGGAATTTTGCTCCTAGCAATTCAGATATCAGAGAAACTTATGAACGAGTTGAGGAAATGCTTGCTCCTCTTAACGAGTACGAAATTCTAAAACAGGATGTCCTGATCATTGAAAGCTTCCAAAGACTGGCAGCGTTTGGTTTGGCCGATTATTTTAGTCTTCACGATTCAGACCAGGAAAGAAAAAGTAATCTTGATGAGATCATTGCTGAAATTTTCGCTGCAACTACCAGGAGTATTCTTGATTCAGTTAGAAGAATTAAGTCTCATTATCCTGCCATATATGGATTGAATCCAGATTTATTTAATCGCATTGAACAAGGGGTTTGATGATAAATACGTCCGCAGTGGAGAGCGCATTTTGTTGCTGTTTTTCAGTGACGCCCAGGGAGCGAATGTTCAAATATCTCCTGAATATGTAGCTATACTTTGCACGGTCATAAGCTGAGTGTTCACGTAAATGAACAACACTGTTTGTAAGGGCGCAATGCCTTGCGCCCTTACGTGGTTTCAAAAGCGCAATTTATGCCCGTGGGAAGTATAATACGGCGCGGCGTAAATAAAGCAACCATTTCAAACAGGCAAAAGCCTTAATATATAATACTTTTGACTTTTGAATGAGTGACTTCCGCCTTGCGGTACTAGTACACCTCGGCTTAAATGAACCACCCATTCCAAATCAATGAAACGGTTGCGGTATAGGAATTACGGTCTACTCACTCGGGGAGACGCCAGGGGCTAACGCAGCGTTAGCGATAGCGCAGCGTTAGCGAGGAACGAGCGTCATTACGAATTCCGCGCAGCGGTATTAGTGCTGCTCACCTTTCTGGGGTGGGGGTGGCTAATGTAATGCATAAGCCAGGGATGTCAAACAGAATAATGTATACTGTAATACATCGAAAATTTACTTAAACTCATTCGCTAGGTAGTTACGTAACTTTAGCTAGAAAAGTAAGTTAAGGTCTGCCACCGTAATCAAGTTAGACCCGGAGCAGTTAGTAACAGAAGTAGCAAAACGGCTTAAACATTTTGCTAAAAGCAGTCCACCGGAATTTGGCAAGTACTTCAATGAAAACTACTTATCAAAGAAATCAATTTTTAGTTCTTATTGTTGATAATGAAGTATTTAGCCGGAAAGAACTGCGACTTTTGCTAGAACAGGAAGAGTATCGAGTAGCTGAAGCAAAAGATGGCACGGAGGCAATAAATGTTTTTGAACAATTGCGCCCGGAACTAGTACTCGTTGACGCCATCTTGCCAGATATGGATGGGTTTGAATGTTGCGCTAAGTTACTGTCTGTTGACGAAAGCAAGTACACTCCAGTTTTAATGATTACAGCAGTCGAGGATACTGAGTCAGTTGACCGTGCAATTGAAGTAGGCGCAACAGACTATGTTACCAAACCGATTCACTGGCCAGGTTGGCGTCAACGGGTAAGACGCTTAATTGAGCAATCCCAGCTACATCAAAAACTCGTTGCTGCTAACTACGAATTGCAGCAATTAGTTACAACAGTTACTATTGATTTCTTAACTCAAGTCGCTAGCCGCCGACGGTTTGAAGACTATCTGTCCTTTGAGTGGCATCGCCAAGCATGCTCACGACAGCCTCTTTCTCTCATCCTCTGCGATGTTGATTTCTTCAAATCCTACAACGATACCTATGGTCATCAGTCAGGCGATCGCTGTCTTAAGGTAATCGCTAAAGCTATTAAAGATATTGTTCAACGTCCTGCTGATTTAGTCGCCCGTTATGGTGGGGAAGAATTTGCGGTGATATTGCCTAATACAGACACTACTGAGGCTACTTATATTGCCGAGAAAATTTGCTTTGCTGTCCGGTCTCTGGTAATTCCCGATATAAATTCACAAGTTAGTTCTCGTGTAACCCTGAGTGCTGGGTTAGCCACAGTAATTCCTGAGCCTGATTCTAACTTTGAACACATAATAGCGGCAGCAGATAAAGCATTATATCAGGCAAAGGCAGCAGGACGCGATTGCTGGAAGCACAATAACCTACTAGAGAGCCGATTCAGTAAAAGGTATTGCCAAAAGTAGCACTTTTGCATGACAGATGGCTTTGACTTTAAAGCTTACCAGGGAGCATCCACTTTTGGCGGATAGACTTTTTTAGATGAACCATATAGTAGGGTTTTTGGAGTACAAGAATTATGTTTCTTCCAAAAGTGGATGCTCCCGCTTACCAGTGGTTCAAGGACAATGGGAAGGTGGTTGACACACCCAGAGGTGTTAACAATTGGTACAGCGTTGATTTGAAAGTAAGCCTTTGAAATAGCATTTTTCGAGCGATTCGAGATTGATCAAGTGACCTTACCAATTCCCCAACCGCATCTCCACCCTGGTAATTTGGATGCTCACTGATATCTAGAAAATCATCAGTAGTTGTCTTTACCTCTCCATTAACCCCTACGACGACTTGAGTCTGGTGATAAATGAATGGAGTGTCAATATTGTTATTGTTATTGTTATAGTCCAAATCCAACTTTTGTTTACGGTCACTGTTGATAAATTCTGAATTGTAGTAGTCCACCCAGCCCACTATCAATCTCCAGTCACCATCCTTAAACTCTGCCGAAACAGTGTAAAACTTATTAGCTACTTCCCAGAGTCGTTTAATTTCAGCCTTGGCTATTTCAAAGGCTTGTTCGTTAGTCAAGTTGTTAGCCATTAATATCTCCTGATTTTTTAGATCCTAAAATCTTAAAACTCCTTGAAAAAATCCCTTCAAAAATAAAGGGTTTTTCACAAATCACGCTACTCAAAAACCGCTATCGACCTAGTACCGCCGAGCGGAAGTCAAAAGTCACTCATAATTGTATTCTGGGCTTTCGCGCCCTAACTCAGATCTTGCACCTCTGGGTACAAACCCAGATAACGTAAAAAGATGGGCGATAAAGCTACCTGATTTTTCTGGGTTTTTATCGCTAAATCAAGGGTTGTAGTTTAATACTGAGTGATTAAAATACAACCATATTTCCAGGTGCAAGATGTGAGCTAACAGTAGACCGAAGGGCTTCCCGCAGGGTATGGTCTGTTGATTTAAGCCGAACTGTACTAGTACACCTCGGCTTAAATCAACCACCCATTCCAAATCAATGAAACGGTTGCAGTATAGGAATTACGTTAGCGCAGCGAAGCGCGATAGCGCAGCGGTAGCGAGTACTCGAGCGTCATTACGAATTCCGCGCAGCGGGACTAGTCTCAATGGTGGTAGCGTTTGCCTGTTTATAAAGGAAACTTCTCAACTGTTTCCCTGCCACTCTTAACGTTTCCGATCTCTTTGAGTATTAACACTGCGGGAGTCTTCGGTAGGGAAAAAAGATGAAAAAATGGTAATTTAATTCCTGGTAAGAAATGCCCCTGTTCACACTGAGGTTTAATTGCTTAAACACTTTACAAGACACTGCAGGTTACTAAGTGTCCTTCAACGCATCTGATAACTGGCTTTTTCTTTCGTGAAAATATTATATAACTATGTTTTTTCTTTAGTCAAGTTATTACACAGCGATTAAGAATATTTTTTCATTTAACATTGGTCAGGGAGTGTCCAAAGGTTCTTTCCTGCACATTGGGGCATCATGGGTAACTTCTATGTCTCACAGCTACAGGGGAAAACCCAAACCCATTGGTCAGCTACGAGTGTGAACAGAGGCACTTAACCCTCTTTAATCACTCTCGCTCTTGGTAAAAGCTAAAACCCTTTACTAGTGAGGATTTTGCCTTTTCACCTTCGTTTCGGGGTTGCTATCAATATGCGATCACTAAATTCCTGACTAAATCTGACTTTCGGCATTTAGCTCTGATTATTCTCTTCCCAGAGTGATTAAAGAGGGTTAAAGATAGGTATGGTTAACGACTTGGAACTCTTGGCGCAACGTCCGTGGCTATATACGGTGCGTGTCGGGTCAATAGATAACAGAACTATTCATGTCTGTTAAGTAAGGCGTAATGCGCAGAAGACAAAAGTGATGATATAGTAACATCTGATGTCAGTACTTACTACGAGTACACGAGAAGGGAAGGAATAGTCGGCACCCACGGCTATAAGCCTTGGGCTTCAAGCGAGAAGTTTAGGCTCCAAACTAAAAAGCCAGCTTCTGACCAGACTAAGTACAGGATTGCACAAGTTCGTGACGCTCAGGAAAATAATGTCTCTCGTTTGTAGTAGTCTGTGTCATTAATTCTGATGGGTTGAAGAGTTTTGGTCTTTGACTCTAAGACAGATCTTTGCGCAACTACGAACCCCGCAAAATTAATGACATGGACTAGTAGTTGCTAAGAGCGCTCTTAGCAACTACAAACCAAAACGCCACGAATTTATGAAACGCTGTACTAAGTGCCTCGTGTACTTAGAGGGTGTTTGAAAAGTCGGTCAGGGTGTAAAAAAACTCTCTCAGTGTAAGCTGTGAATAGAAAGAACACAGCACTCCTGTGAGTAACATGAGTAAAGCATACCCCAGTAATCTGACCCACACCCAATATGAATTTCGAGCGTGACATGATTCGGTGAACCCAAACCCGGTGGTCGGAAGCGTGAAGTGGATATGTGGGAAGTTCTCAATGCAATTTTCGCGAGTTCTGGTAGAAGGAGTTCGATGGCGAGCACTGCCAGGAGACTTTCCTCCTTGGCAGACAGTGTATACGTATTTTCGCAACTGGCGCTCATGTTGGGACGTGGCTGGAAATCCACGATCGTCTTCGACAGTGGACAAGAATTGAGGAGGAGCGCCATCCGATCCCAACGTTCGCGATCATCGATAGTCAAAGCGTGGCTGTGTGCAGCAATGGTAAGTCAATCTGTGGGTTATGATGCAGGCAAGAATATTATTGGACGCAAGCGGTTTATGACCGTTGATACATTGGGGTTGGTGCTGCGGGTGTTGATCACTGCTGCCAGTGTCCCAGAACGGTCAGGCGGCGAACAAGTGCAAAGAGCGCGTCAAACAAATGGGCGACAAGGTTTCTCGCTTAACGACCATTTGGACTGATGGCGGCTTTGATGGTCCAGCCTTCATGATGTCGGTCATGGACGTTTGTCGTTGGATTGTGCACCTTCGTGCTGCGACCAGAACAAACTAAGGGCTTCGTCTTGCTCAAAAAACGTTGGGTGGTAGAACGTACTTACGAGAAAGGTCATGGGGTGTCGCCGATTGGTCAACAGACGTTGAACTCCTGCCGGAAACATCGGAGACATTTATTTACCTTGCCATGATCCGGATCATGGTGAGGCGATTAGCATAAAATTTGACCCCCCAAAACTTTTCAAACACCCTCTTAGGGAGCCCCAAGAAATAGTGGGTGATTTTTGAAGGTTGTTAACTGTTGACCGCTGACTGTTAACCGTCAACAGTCAACTGTAGGGATTGGATATTTTTTATTTGGAAGTCCCTTAATTGTATTTGAAACATATCTTTGTCAAATCTTTAAGCTACCAAAATGAGCTAAAGATTCTGTTCCCTAGAAAATTAGTGGAAGATAAATTAGGCAATTTAACACTTAGGAGAAGTGAAATGGGACTGAGCGACGGACTTTTGAACCCGAATAAAAAGGCCATGGTTGTGGATGACTGCTGTAAAATGATAGAAGTGCAGCTTGCTTCCAAATCAGGCATAAGTGGCATAGCTCTGAAAACCGCCTTCGCTGCCCTAAAGGGAGTCAAGCCGGGGTACATCCCCCACGTTGTCGAGCAGCTTCTACCGCAGTGCTTCACGGCTCTTGATCCCCTCTGGAATGAGGGTATGCAGAAGGCTGACCCGGTTGGATACCTAGTATCCAGTCGCTCGCATGCGGCAGACGCGTTACTGAGCGTCACCGACGCAAGGGTTAAGAGTGTTAATCGCCCAATTGTGCGAGGAACATACGAAAAACTCCGCAGTTCGGCCAAGAAACACGTGGAGGATGCAGTGCCAGACTTAGCCAAGGTCATTGATAAGTACGTCAAGGACTGATCGCATGAACAAGCAAGAAATTCGTCAGGAGCCAGAATTCATGCTGAATTCTGTGCGATCGGTGGATGAATAAAAGGGTTTAAGTCCCCCACCAAAATCGTTCGCGTTCACGCAGCGTCTCCGATAGGAGAAGAGAAGCGTCTCGCACCCCTTCGGAGACGTTGCTTGTCACGCTTGCTTCTCTAGAAGGAGAAGATTTCAACGATTGGTTGTGGGTTTAAATCCCCAACCAAATCGATTCTGAATTCTGAATTCTGTCTTCTGACTCCTTTTAATTACTTGGTAGTAGTTGTTACTTGTAATTCAGTAGATGGCTTACCAATCAGCTTTTCAGCATTTTCTTCGCTTTCGAGAATACCAAATTCAATCAACAACTCTTCTAGTTCCTCCATTTCAATAGGTGTGGGAATGGTGAGGTTCTTGTTGTCGATGATCTTCTGAGCCAATGTCCGATATTCGTTACTTTGATTGCTGTCAGGTGCGTACTCGTTCACGGTCATCCGGCGTAACTCAGCGTGCTGCACGATGTTATCGCGAGGTACGTAGTGAATCATTTGGGTGTTCAAGCGTTTTGCCAGGGTTTCGATCAGTTCGATTTCCCGGTCAACGTTACGACTGTTACAAATTAGACCACCTAAGCGCACACCGCCAGTGTGAGCATATTTCAGAACACCGCGAGCGATGTTGTTAGCTGCATACATCGCCATCATTTCACCGGAGGTGACGATGTATATTTCTTGTGCCTTACCTTCACGAATAGGCATAGCGAAACCACCGCAGACAACGTCGCCTAAAACGTCATAAGATACGAAGTCAACATCATGGTAAGCACCGTTTTCTTCCAAAAAGTTGATGGCGGTGATAATACCCCGACCAGCGCAGCCTACGCCAGGTTCAGGACCGCCAGACTCCACACAACGTACGTTCCGAAAGCCAGTAAGCATCACTTCTTCGAGTTCTATATCCTCTACAGCGCCTCGTTCAGCCGCCAATTGGAGAACGCTTGTTTGAGCTTTACTATGTAGCATCAAGCGGGTAGAGTCTGCTTTGGGGTCGCAACCAACAATCAGGATGCGCTGTCCCATTTCTGCCATAGCCGCAAGGGTATTCTGAGAGGTGGTAGATTTACCAATCCCGCCCTTACCGTAGAAAGCGATCTGTCTAATTTTTTTGTCAGTAGACATGGTTAATTTTTCCTACAATTATTTTGTTGATGAGTCTGAAGCTTTATGTAAGAAGTTGTTAGATATCTCCCGATGACGAGGCTTTTAAGAGCTTGACTGAATCATTGCCGATTGTTTTAACAGAATCCCAATTGTTGGCTTAAACCTTAAGAGTGATTACAGTAGAAATTCAAATTTACGCAGAGTTTTCCCTGAACCACACAACCAACCAAAATTACAATGCACTCTCAATGGTCGCGACAACTTCAAGTCAGTAACCGTGCTGATTTCTATCGATTTGCCAGACGGTACCAAGAGTCCTTCTTCTGTTGACTTTAAGGGTAATCGCATCTGGTAGGTGATATTATAGCAATCCTATTTTAGTTGTGACGATTCAAACTGCAAGAAACCGAGTTTCTCCACGCTCACGAATTAATTAGGATCGCTATAGCTAGGTTAGTTAAATCTTGCTGGCTTATATTCAGGCAAGCTCTGATTGACTTCAAGTTGTTACAAAGGTCACTATCCTAATTCATCTGGTTTTATCTCTTCGTTACAAAAAGCTAGAGTAAACTGAAGTGGATTTACCAGAACAAAGGAGCTTTATTGAGCTTGCCTCAATTTTTTCCTGAAGTTTTTTTAGACTTTGACTTTTTCGATTCCTATGGCAAGCATAACATACATATCACTAGTTTATTGGTCTAGTTAAAAATTATTTTTTATATACAGAAATCCGGTTGGATATTTGAACGAGGTTAAGCATTGTAGGGTGCGTTACGGACTTCGTCCTAACGCACCATCATTAAGGGCTTGGTGCGTTACGAGAAGCGCTAACACAACGGCAGTTGCTCCACTTGGGGAAACCCCAAGACCGCACTGCCTTCCCTACGTATCTGTCCAAAAATCGAATAGTAGTCCTATAGGATAATTATTTCAACTCAAGTCACCCAATTTCTTCTAATTCTGGTGAAGGAAATCAAAAAGATGATGGCTTAATGATCTATAGGATTCCTACTGGATTTTTGAAATACACGTCGTTCGGGCTAAAGCCAACTATATCAAGGTTTTGGTGGGCTTTAGCCCAACCTACACCACTTAATATTTTTCACCAAGATTCTTCTTCTCAAGAGTGGAGACGCTGCTTCTCACGCTTGCTTCTCTAGAAGGGAAGAAGAGGGGGAGTGGGAGATGTTTCTTTCATTCGTAGGGGGTGGTGTGCCGCCCGTCGGCCGCTTTCAAGAAAATAGATACTGTCCAATTTCCGGTTGTTGACGACGCAGAACATTCATAGCTTGCTGCTGAATTTGGCGAACTCGCTCTCGACTAACATTTAGCCTCTCCCCAATTTGGGCTAAACTTTGTTCTTGATGATCTAAAAGTCCAAAGCGCAAAATTAATACTTCACGCTGCATGGGTTTAAGTGATGATAACAAATTATTCAAGTCTTGGCGCAGAAGTTCTTGGGTAATATGTTCATTTGGTGAGATGCCCTCATCGCTTAAGAGTTCACTGAGTTCTGTGTCTTGGTTATCTCCCACCTTTAAATCTAGAGAAACTGTCCCACTAGCAGCACTGAGATATTCTCGAATTTGACTTGGCTGTAGGTTCAAGGTCTGAGCAATTTCTGTGACAGTGGCACGGCGACCGAGTGTTTGAAATAATTCTCGCTGTACCTTTTTAATTTGATTGAGTTTTTCAGTGATATGAATCGGTAGGCGAACCGTGCGGGATTTCTCTGCGATCGCTCTTGTGATCGCCTGACTAATCCACCAGTATATATAGGTTGATAATTTATAGCCTCGGTTGGGGTCAAACTTTTCTACACCTCGTTGTAAACCTATTGCCCCTTCTTGAATCAAATCCAAGAATTCTAGATTGCGGCGCTGGTATTTTTTAGCTATCGAAACCACCAGTCGCAGGTTCGCTGTTACCATCTTTTGTTTGGCTCGCTGACCAAGATGAAGTATTCGAGTTATTTCAGTTTCACTCTTGTTCACAAAAGTAGCTAATTCTGCTAACGTTGGTTCCCGATGCAATTGTTCACTCAGATGATCTTTGTGTTGCTCAATGGCGATCATTTGCTGTACTTGCCTGCCATAAGTTATTTCTTGGTCTGATGTTAATAATGGAAACTGACCAATTTCTTGCAAATAAACGCGAACCATGTCGGAACTCAGGCTGGACATACAACTTTCAAGCTTTTCTGTAATTAGACGGATCTAAAATTATAAATCAAATAGCTCAAATATTTTCCTAATTTCAATAGTTCAAATGGGTGACAGCTAACAAGGAACGTGCTCTCGACAGCTTGAGCCTTGTTCTTAGTATCAGTTAACACCCATTTAACAATCTCCAGTCGCAAATTACTTTGAGCCCTGAAACCACTTCTACCAGAGTTGCCTTTTGGCTGTCGGTCAGAGATGGTCTTTCTTTGAGCTTCGGCGTTGTAGTGTTTGATTAACCACTCCAGTCCTGCCTCTACGGAGAACATCAATCAGATCGAGATGTTCTCCATCTTCATAACTCTCCTGAAAGATTGCCCGTGTGGATGATAAATGAGAAGGATGCCTTTGGTTTGAGTACATATGTACTTCTCTTGCATATCCTGAAATCAGAGCTTCTAGCCCACATTCCGCACTTCAAATAGTAGTATAAATAGATTACATTTAGCGAAAACCAAAAGTTATAAATTTGACGCTGATGTAAAACCCAAAAAAAAGTAATTAAATAGGATAACTTTCCAGCTTTTATCTATTGTTCAAAAAGCCAGTTATGCAAGAATATTTAATTTCAATTAACTGCAATGATGATTAGAATCAATGTGATGATGACAAGAAATAATATTTTTGACCAAAAAAGGGAGCTGCCCGGATTTCTCACAAGCAATAAAAAATCAATTTACATGACCTGATGTAAGACGTTTTTTTGATACATCATCAATTGAAATTTAAATCGGGAGATAAATTAAGCATAAGCACGTATTTAAAAAGATAAAATAATTACCTTGTCTATCATGGTACTGAAATCAAAATGCTTTATTCATAAAATGAAACATTTCAAAACTAGACTTGGATAAAACCAAGCCGAAAATATCACTAATTATGGAAACATCAAATGGAGCTTGACTTTACATTAAGCAGTATTCGGAAGCATTTTTAAGCATCTGTAAGCAGTAGCAAAAATATGTTTGTATGGACAGGAGCTAGTAATTGCAATTAAAATTCGCCGCGTGCTTACAGTAATCAGTGCACCTAACTTCAATAATTTGGTACGAATAGTTCCAACTTGAGCATTTTGCAATTCTGTTTTAGACAAACATCGTTCGCGTAGTGCATTCATTAAAACGTAGGCAATAGAGGAAAACCATAAACGTAATTGATTTCCGGCAAATGTGTGTGTACTGGTGCGTTAGCGCAGCTCGCCGCAGGCATCGCTAAAAAGTTCCAATTGTTGTTCCTTGAAGCGATTTTCCATCTCTCCACGCGAGAGAGTATTTTTGTGTATAAAGTTGACCTGGAGGTACTTTATTCGCAGGAAGTGAAGTAACAAAAAAACGAATATTAGTTCCTTTCGCTCCATATTCAAATGAGCGAAACAACACGACGACTACGGCTCCAAGATTCAAGAGTTTGATAGTTTAAAGAACGATATAAAATTGAGTCATTAATCAGTTCTGTTGCCTGTTTTTGGAGTTCTCCCGAAGGGGTAAATAGAGTTTCTAAAAATGAAACTACTGTTGACCTTCTTTCCTCAAATTCCCTCTTGGCTTTACTTTGAGTCGCTGTAGTCATCTTAATTAAACGGCTGTTTTTCGCTAATCCAAATACGTAATCTACTCCGGTTTCGGACTCACACCAATGCATAATATTTTCTCTTGAATATGCACTATCTCCTCTCACGATAATTTGAACGTTACTCCATTTTTCACGTATTTGTTTAATGACTCTCTGTAATTCTTCTAACGCCCCTTCTGCTGGATCTACATTTGAAGGGCGAAGTTTTGCTGCCAATAAGTACTTCCCACAAAAAATATAAAGTGGCGCATAGCAATATCCTCCATGCCGGAGTATTGAAGAAAACTTGCTCCTGATTTCCATGAACCAAGTCATCGGTTACATCTAAGTCTAAAATAATTTGTCGTGGTTCTTTCGAGTAAGATTCTAGAAATATCTTGACAAATAGACTTTCAATTGCTTATGAATGAATGCCCAATTTTATGGTAGCGACTGTCTGCTCCTTGCTCTACATCTTCAGGACAATGTTCGAGCCGATTTAATGTACT
>Ga0209611_10006898_pt1 | contig 18390 bp, 6 predicted proteins | sample S1TSphgellanicum_3_FD_187693 | JGI IMG/M metagenome (GOLD analysis project Ga0209611, IMG submission 187693) | Host-associated microbial communities from peat moss isolated from Minnesota, USA - S1T2_Fc - Sphagnum magellanicum MG (SPAdes) (version 2) | ecosystem: Host-associated > Plants > Peat... | reverse complement strand
CCCCCTCCTCCACCGCCGCCACCTCCTCCGCCACCGCCTCCACCTCCACCAGGTCCGTAGTTGTTGTTGCCGCCACCACCTCCGCCTCCGCCTCCACCTCCACCTCCACCAGGTCCGTAGTTGTTGTTGCCGCCACCACGCCAGCCTCCATTCCCGTAGCCATTTCCATAACCATTCCTGTTTCCATATCCATTCCCGTAACCATTTCCATAACCATTCCCGTAACCATTCCCGTTCCCGTAGCCATTCCCGTAACCGTTTCCGTTTCCGTAGCCATTTCCATAACCATTTCCGTTGCCGTAGTTGTTGGAGCCTCCGCCGCCGCCGCCGCCACCTCCACCTCCGTAGTTGTTATCACCCCATTTCTTTCCGCTGGTTTCGGTACTGGTAACCTTTGTAGGCTTATCAGCGTCGGATACCTGTGGAACGCCAGAGTGTAAGCCACAGTCCAGACACACAAACTAGGATCAGAACTCAATGGAAAAATTGGACTGTATATTCACTTGGATAGCAGCAACAGCAAGAAAATGTTGAACCAATTCAAGAGTCAGGCCAGGGTTGCAGCATGAACAAAACCAGTCAGGAAAAAGTAACTTGAGTTGGAAGTTTGAACTAATGCCTTAGTTTCGGTTGACGACTTGCTTGCCACCTTTTCCGAATGGCTGTTTTCTGAGAGTTGTCTGCACACCACCGGTAATACTACAGCCTGTGAGAGAAGGAGAACAACAGCCAAGAAAGACAAAGCTTTCACTGCGCTTGAGGAAGCCATGCCGCTGACTCCGATCCAGTACTGACTGAAGAGAAGGCGCTGATGAATAGAGCGATGCTGAATGAGATTCAGAGTGCATCTTATATAGGCGGGGTACTAAGCTTCAATAACATCTTCGCGCGGAAACCGATCACGAGTAGCCATAACTTGCAAGTTGACTCTCTGTCTCGGAACTTTAAGGCGGCAGTTGGCGCTGACATCGACACAAGAATCGATGTGAATGCGAGTTAGTTGGCTCCACCAACACTGCCTAGAGTGTGATAAATGCGTTGCATAGTTGATACTATTTCTATTTCTATTATCTTATTGCATGAACATGCCCTAAAACAGTTCTTTTATGATCATGGACACTCTTGCTGAAGAAATTAACAAAGGCGTAAGGTTTATTAATTGTGCTTATAATGTATCATCAGCTTGGAACTCTATCGGTCCTGTTTGCTAATCGTGATCAAGGTCTCTTTCCATTAGGTTGCTATGATCACAACACATCACAGCAGCATAATGGGAAGCCACGAAAATGGAGCCTTGCAGTTTCTTGCCGCAAGGTCTGTAGGTTTTCATTAGAGAGCTGGAAATGTATTGAAAATAAGTAATTAATCATGTTAGGAACTTCGGGAACACATGTTCTCATGAAAAAGGACACATGTCATTGTATGGTGATCCGCAATTTGACACGCAGCTCTCATAGCTCGTGCAAGCGGTCAATGCTTGACCCATAGACCTGTGAGATGACTGAGCACTTCTAGTTGGAAAAATATAATGAAAGATTGCTGTGATTACAGCATGTTCACAGCAGCCTAATGGAAAGATGTACTTAGTGCTGACTCCTGAATCATCCTCAGCGTAAACCGCTTACATTAAAGTTGCTACTGCTACAGCGGTGTGCATTCCAACATGATTGTCGATATTGATGCTAACTATACTCTAGCTAATAGAAAAGTATAAAGTTCCTGCGCACAATAGCGATTTTTTTCTTCGCCACAATATTGCGGTAGACGTGGTAGCTGAACTTGTACAGTTAGTCGTACTCTGCCTTCATTGACTAAGGGCCACAAAAGTAAGCGACGCAACAAATCAGTACTGACTCCTGAGTACGGCATGCCGCCTGCTACTCCGATACACCAAGATCTGACAAGAAGGCTGAAGGGTAGTTGACTCAGTGTGGACGCACTATACATGCATAATCTCGACGATGCTTTTTTCTCCGGATGTCATTATAGAGCGACGGTTCATTATTGCGCAGCCTGGCAATCGATCGATACCTGCATTCCTGTCAAATTGCTGTAATGTACAGGACGGTGCTCAGCTGCTTATCTACGATCTGCTGGTGTGTCTGGATGTACCAGCTCATATAAGCTGAGCATCGATGACTGCACACAGTGCAGGTGCAACCTTCTTGGCCACATTTATCATTCTATTGACTTGATGTCTCTGATCTAACAAAGCAACGCGGATCGCTTCCCTTTCAATAAACGCGGAATCCGGACACGCGACAAAGAATGCACATTGATGAAGAAGAAGAGGCCCTAACAGACCTCACGTGACCTAACCTGAGCTGATTTGAACCGTGGTTATCTGAAACACGAGACTCCGGTTACCACTTTGTTGGCCCTTCGAATCAAGGAATTAGGTCACCCCTGGGACACACGCCAGAAAGGCCACAAATGTCAGGCTGCCACATGCAGAGAACTTTGGTCCAAAGGTTTTTCAATGGGCGACATTGTTGGTGAAATCACCAATGTTGAAGTGCCATGTGGCAATAAATTTATTGTACTGAGGTATCAATGAATATTACCCATGATTAATTCTTTAGCTTTCAGAATGTTTTGCGCCTTGGATGGAAAGATAGATCGAGAAATGGATGGATGGGAATGTCATGGATGATGAGATGGATTTAAATGCACCAAATAATTGGAAGGACCTCCAGATTGTAGATAGTTGATCTCTTTATGTGAGTGATTTTTCTGTGGAAATTTTCAATTTAAAAAAGAAATAATTGGAAGAATATGTTTGAACTTGGTGTTTTAAAAAGTCAAAAAAAAAGAAACACTTAAATGTGAATTAAAAGTGACAAACAAATGGGTGTGGCCCAAAGAGGAGGAAGGTTCAATTCTCACCCAATTGCTAGAGAATTGTTTGAGGTGTTTTGGTTCTTCATGCATTAATTGCACTAATAACTTTGGGAATTTAAAGCTAAATTGGAGTCCTCCAATTACCAGATTTTTAATGAAAGTCTTGGCTTGTAGTAATTTTTGTAACATTTTCATCATGTTTGGATCTTACGGGTTGATGAAATTGTTACACAATGTCTGTATTTCTGTACATCCATAGTATTTTGGCATTTCAAATAACTTGAAAAAGTAGTTGAGCAGGAGGATTAAGGAAAATTTAAGTTGTGGACTTGTGATCAGTGAATTGTTTTTCAATTTTGTGATGTTGCATCATTGGCTAGCATCCCAAAAAGGATTTAACATTAAATAGCAGCATGATCAGTAGGATGTAAAAATAAATTTGTAAGCTTGTTTTGTGATGATTTGCAAGAGCAAGCAAGCTTCTAAATCTAGCAAACCTAGTCCAAAACCCTTGTTTTTTTTTACTAATTTTTTCATTAAAAATTCAATAAAACCATTGTGGGGCTCACAACTCAGAAAGAAAGTTTCATATTTTGGCAAAGTTTCATATTGAAAAAAAAGGTTGCTTGTGACAAATGAAATTGAGGAAAGAGAAGGAGGAAATTTGATATATATTTTAGAATTAGAGCTTTACTAGTTTTGGTTTTTCCAAAATGTTCAAAGAATTTAGCTAGTTTTCATGAGATAACCATTAACTTGGAAAACAGTTTCGTAGATGATTAGGGTAATTACATTTATCACTGAACACTTAGTGCTGTAAAGAGGTCGAATCTCGCACACACACTGGAAACTTCATTTTTGGGTTCAAAGAACAATTGTAGACCTCCACCTAGTGTTTGCAATGTTGTAAAATCTGTTCAATTTGATGAAGGAATGAGGAAGATTGGGATGTTTGGTGTAAGGGAGTTTTAAATCTTCAATCATTGAATCTTTGCTTTGGAAGAAGTTTTGTAAAGCCTTAGTTAGTGCACTCATCAAGTTTTAAATTGTCTAAAACAAACTAAAAACAATGAAAATATGGGGCTGGAACTAGAAAGGGGTCTAGAGCTATTTTTTTGAAAAATTTGAAACAAACTATTGTTGTTCTCTTCCTTTTGAGTGTTGCTCCTTTAGTACTAATGCTCAAAAGCATTTGTAGCCCTCTAGTTTGCACATCCAATGACACAAAAATCTTTCAATTTGGTTAAGGAATTAGGTAAATATTGGGAAATGTTTGGTGATAGTATTTGTTTGGTAAGATGCATAGTTGTTTTACTTGATTTATTCCAAAAAAATTGAGAACCAGAGTTACATATAAATTGTTTGAGAACCTTAATTATGTATCTTAACAATTTTGATAACCAATAAGGGTTTGATGCAATTATGATACTTGCCCAACATTAATAATCTATTCCATCAGAATTTGCAATTTTCTTTTAAAAATAGCTCCACCCATTCTTGATGTTTGACCCTACACCAATATTCCTCATATCCAAGATTATTTATTGTTTTCCATGCCCCACCAATAAACATGAAATTGAAATACTAAACCAGTGCGTTGACCAATTGATATATGTAGCTAATCAAGTCTAGCAAGTCTAGATTATTGCAGTGGCTTTTGCGATGCACAACATCTTCAACAAAAATGTTGGTCTAAAGCCATTTTATTGAGCCAAACTAGCAAGTGTTTAAATATTATTCCTCCAAAACATGTTGTGCAGCATACTTCGAAAGATACTCTCGAAATGTCTCTACTAACAATTATAAAATGCTCCAAAGTGAAAACTGTGCATGGAATCTTGTAATCAATTTCAGTGAATTCATTTAAAGTTGTTTTGGGCTTGAAAAAATTGCACATATTTCAAAGCTCTAAGTAAAATAAACAATAGCGAAATTTGATTGTTATTCACTATTTCTAACGAGCTGACCATAATGATTGGCCAAAGTGATGAAATTTATAATATCCAATTTTTCTTGTTTATGGGTGGTGAGGTGGAGGACATTTGTTTTATACTCAAAATCAAGTTTTAGACTCATAACCATACTGATTATGATTCAATATTTTAATTTTTAAAAATAAAAATATGCATTACTCAAAGGCTTATCTAATATATTAATTCATTATGTCTATTTGTCTGATAGGGGTTTTGGGGGGGTGGGGGAGGGAGAGGCCGGTGAAGCAGCGGGTGACCAGTGTCAGTTTGTGACAGGGGTTGGACCACCACGGTTTCCGTGTACAAATCGTCTCCACAAAGCATTGCAGCCATCCGAAGGATAAGAATGACAGTCGGATTGCATCCCTCTCCCACCGCACCAGAGGCGGATATAAAAACCTTCCCCTTCCCCCCCCCCCAACTATCGAAAGAACCGACGGTTATATAGAGGAGTGTGTTTTCGGAAATTTCCAAAACTTTTGGGAACCAAGGCTCAAAATGTCAGAACCGAAGTTTTGGGTTTTCTCACGTCGGGTAAGGGAGTAAATACCCGGATTGATAACTTGAGGGTACACACGGTTGATTATGATACCCGCACAACATCGATCGGGACCACTGCACGTTCGGGGTGGCTGGAGTGGCGTAGCCACGAGTGTCGAAGGTCACGGGTATCACTAGTTATGACATAAATTCACAATTTGTCACTAAATTTAATCATTATCTTGAGTTCACACAAAAACATGGGTCATTTTCACACATGGGACACACTCACATACTAGGTATTAACATCATGCACATTTTTCAACTTTAAGCATGAAAGGAGATGGTATGAAATCTCAAGCTTTCAACAAAAAAATTGACCTAGAAATCAAATACACAATTATATGAGAAAACAAATATGGTAGCTAATAGAATAGGAAACAAAAACACATCAAATATATTTGCAACAGGAAGAAAACTTAGGGTGAAAATAGTAGTATTCCCATTAAGGGATGATCTCAAGGTGAGATCAACACTTAATAATGAAAAATGTACATATTATATTAGTAATAAACAAGGCTTAAAATTCCTTTTTTTCCATAGGTTGGTGATAAATGAGTTTTAACTTAAGTTTGGATTTTTTTTTCATTTTTTTCTGTCAATGCCATGAAATTTATGCAATAAATGGCCTTTCATGAAAAATGTATTGCTTTTCACTTTCCTATTTCTCTGTGTTTACTTGCAAATTGTTCTTCTATTGTCAATCATGTTTTTCAACCCTCACAATTTGACATGTTTCCTGCATCCACAACAAATTGCAACTTTTTGGCACTAAAAACAATATCAAATGGAAAACCATAGTCCAATAAATTGTTTCATGTATTTTTTAATGTTGAATGTAAAATATTACAAAATGTATCATAAAATTGTTAAACATCTAATTTGATGAGGTTAGAAAAATGTTCAAGATTTTAAATGATTTTTAATTCTATGTACTAATAAATAAATTTAAAAATTCATTCAATAGGTGATTATGTAGGTTACCATAGTATAGGGGCTTAAAGAGACACTAGTAAAAAATAAAAATAAAAATGTGAATAAATATATAAAATGCAATATATTGGTTGTTTGATAAAAATATAATATGATTAGTTAAAAATAAATAATGTTTTATTCAAATAAATAAATAATTTATAATATAAGGTATGTAATAATTTGAAATAATAGATTATAGTTAATGTAAGATGACTTTAATATGTATACATTAAATAGTTAAATAATAATAATAAGGTGATAGAAAAATAAATTGAAAAATATTTAATACCCTCGTTAAAACCAGTTGTTGACACATGTAAATACCAAACTTCACACTAAGTGTCCCCTTGGATATAAGGGTAGTTTCAACACATTTTTGTTAATTAATTAATTAAATTCAAAGATTCCATGCTATATATATATATTACAAAATCATTTTGATTTTTCTTCATATTAAGTTATATTCTTAGAAAAATACTTTTTGAGAATTCCAACAAATTTTGTAATATTTAATTAATGTCAAAATTGCAAATGTTCTACAATATCGTAAGAAGAAAATAATTTTAAATCTATTTTTTGCCAAGTGTAGTCAACTCTTATAAAACCATGTGAAGGTAGATTAATAAATTTCCAAAACAATAAACCTTGGTGAGATTTCTTGACAAATTTTCTTTTCACCCCATTCTGCATAAAAAAAGAGAATGGGAAGTGGATGAAAGCAATAGGTAGTTGCAGTTGACAAAAACAAAAGAGGAAAAAAAGAATATTAGTTTACTGCAAGGGTGATGGCTCAGTGGTATAGCCTTGTTTTTGACCTTGGGACCCCAAGAAAAGAAATAAGTTAAAACTCATTAGTGTGCAGTTGAAACCCCTATTAGCCATCTGCCACTGTATTAGCGTGAATTAGAGCACACCAAGACTAAAAAATATATACTTTTTATGTATTGCATTGAATGAATAGAATGATACAAGAAGAAAATATTTATAATGTTTTAGGTTTCTAATAATTAATATAGTAACTTAACACTAACAAGAAAAATCAATAATTAATATAAATTTAATTAATTAATAAATAATATCATGTTTAATAACTATTTACTGTACTAAAAAATAAAATGATAACTATTTCTTATAAAGATAAAATAATATAACTATGTGTAAAAATATGGGTTAGCACACTGAGCGTGTCTTGAAGGTGCCAATAGCTTGTTGGCTAGGTCTGCTGTTGTGATTTGTTAAAAAAAAAGATAAAGAAAAAAAAAAAGGTAGTTTGGCCTCAAAAGTTCAACATTTTTATACGAGCATTTTCTGCACCATCTCAATTTGTTGTTACAATCTTTGTCATAGGTCTTGAGTTACGATATTAATAAAAACTCCAGTGTATGGTGAAGGGAACTATTGAATTTTATACATGTCAAGCAGTCTACCATATTCCAAAACATATTTAAATACCATAAAACAAATCCTTGCAATGTCCACCCAAAATCCAGAAGGAAATTCCCTTAGTTTCTACTCAAAGAATTTGGAAAGAGTCCTTACAAAAATTGTCCACACAAATTGCCATTCGAAATGGTCATAAACAGTTCATAGCTAACAACAGAACTGAATCTGCCAACTTTTGTTCACAGAATCCCTGCAAAGCTGTAAATGCAAAATGCTTCCAAAGTGACCATGTGAACCACCACCCACCATGGCACCTTGCAAGTCCAATGCATTGTATGTAGACAGGAAACAACTTTTTCACTGTATTTCTGTTCCATTGCTAACCACAGTGGTTGGCTATGTACTAAAGATCCACATGCATCTACCTACCTAGTAGGTGCAAGTGTCGTACTACTCACCTACATACATAGTAATGACTTATGTCACCTACTTATCTATTATATATACCCACTTATATAATTAGTGTGAGGTGGGCAGTAAGAGGCTTTACAGAATAGGTTACCAAGGTTCTAACATGGTGACTCAGATGTGGTTTGTGCACAACCGAGTCATAACGGGTTTCTAATGGATGTTGAACTAGTGGGTGCTAGGTCACATGATCCTATGTTTGATACAGTATTCATCAGTCTTTTCTTCTTTTGGCGAAAAATCCCTTTTTTCCAGAAAGTAGTCATCAAATTTTGCCCATTAAATTACTATTTTGTGAGAGTGTCAGCACAGGTCTGTCTACCAGCTACACTTTTATCAGCCCTGTGCAAAACTGTCAACAGTTAAGTAGAAATCTTTTTGGGGGAGGCTTGCATCTGTTGCTACACTACAAAATTGAAAAAAAAGAAGGATATGACCTTTATTATGTATGCCTGACAAGTAATTGAATCCCATTGAATATGAGGGTTTTAATTTAGGCAAGAACAAAATTTGAGTAATGATGTATAAGGTAAGGAACAGTTTTTAAGGCTCTTCCTGGGTGTTCACTCTCAGGAAGAGCTGAAAAACTGTTGCTCACCTTGCATAAACAACTTTTACAAAATTGGGAATTAATTTAGTGGGTGGAAGGTCCATTTCTCCTTTAGAGTGAAGTTTTTTCAGCAGAGGTGACTTCAATTAAAAAGGAAAATTTTGAAAAGCTTTTCACAAAATTTATTTACTCAAAGAAAAGTGGCCAAGGTCGTTAGAGTAGATAGGCTGGTGAGCGAACACTCAAGAACTTTTTGGAGGTTGAGTCCTTGTACATTGTTCCTTTGCTTCTAAAGGTCAAAGAACACTTACAACCCTCCACCTAGTGCTTCCAACATTACAAAAATTGGTCAATTAGGTCAAGGAATGAGAAAGATATGTGATATGTGATGTAAGGGGGTCCATTGTTCAGATTAAGATTTCAAGTTTAAAATCTTTGATTGTTGCATCTTTACCTCTGGAATATAAAGGTGTTTTGTAAATCCCTAGTTGACACACCTATCAAGTTTTAAATCCCTCAAAACAGACTACAAATGAGAAAAATATGGATCTGGAACTAAAGAGGGTTCTAGAGCTAGTTTTGAAAAAAATTGAAGCAAAGTATCACTCATCCTCTTCCTGTGTCTTCTGCATTGCTTCTTTACTTCTACCACTCAAAGTACAGGTGTAGCCAAAGTACAGTTGTAGCCTGCAGTTTGCACGTCCAATGACACAAAAATTGCTCAATTTGGTTAAGGGATGAGGAAATTATTTGAAAATGTTCAATGATAAGCACGTATTTGATCACGGGCAGTTTTACCCTATACATTGTTGAGGTCGAAGTGAATATGTATGCCAGCTCAAGCTTTAATCTTACATGAGTGCATCATCTGGAAAATTTCATGAAAAGAAAAATAGTGTGATTCAAATTCAATGTCAATAACCACCCAGTACTGACCAGTCAGGGGTACAACAAGTGACTACAACCCCTACAACTAATGTCACTTAAACTGTTCACATTCTTCATGTGATTCATGAAACTCATTGTCACACTGCACACTTTTAGTTACTGCAGTGTATTAATTAGAAGATGATTCAGTGGAAATTACTACAAACTGATATCATTATAAAATAGACCAGGTACAAATCTTAAATCTAGATGTAGTGAAGGCTAATAGTCATCTCGAAATTGAGAAGCTACTCCTGACTGCCCCTAGCTAAATGTCGAGTCAAGAATGTGATTATTCTTCCATTCGCACTAGCTGCAGGACTTCCAGTAGAGGCCGGTGCACAATAAGCCCAGCAGCCGATCCATCACGCTCAGTTGAATCTTGACGTCGTCTTGTCTATCTATGTCGAAGCTGTTCAATTGAAGTGAAGAAATGAGTGTGACAATTACTAAATCAAGCACAAAGTTCAGCGCTGAAGGAATACAACATTGAAGTCGGATGTTGAGAGCCAGTTGAAGCGACATGTCCAGAGAATGAGAGGCGCCACATTAGTACCTGCACAATCCGTGAACCCAATGCAAAAATCAGATCAACGACCACCTCCGCCACCACCACCTCCACCAGCGCCGCCTCCGCCCCCACCACCACCACCGCCTCCTCCTCCCCCACCCCCACCTCCGCCACCACCGGCTCCGGAGCCTCCTCCACCTCCACCTCCTCCACCACCAGACGCATTGCCATTTCCGTTACCATTTCCATAGCCACTCCCGTTACCACGTCCATAACCATTTCCATAGCCGTTTCCGTTACCACGTCCATAACCATTCCCATAGCCGTTTCCGTAACCATTCCCATAGCGATTCCCGTTGCCATATCCGTAGCCATTTCCATTGCCGTAGCCTCCGGCTCCGCCGCCACCTCCACCTCCATAGTCGTTGCCACCCCATTTCTTTCCGCTGGTTTCGGTGCTCGTAACCTTTGTAGGCTTATCACCCTCCAGTACCTACAGAACGGGAGAGCAGTCCGACCAACACACGGCAAACTACGATCAGAACTCGTGAATGCACAACAATTGGACACGCATATTGCACGAGAATCGACTGAGAAGTGTGAAGAAATTACCGCTTGGGCTGCATCCAAGAAACAAATCGTTGCTCTAGACCCGCAGTAGAAAAAACGTAAGTTCTACTACTACTGGGAAACTAGAGATTTAGAGCTAATGACAACAGTTGAACTCGTCACTCGACTGATTGTCCCATCTTTATTTAGTTCACATTCTTCAAGATCTATACATTTGCAGACGGCTTCCTAGACCAGCTAGCATCAGCTGATAAAACACTCAAGATTGCATGAAACATCATCAGTCACGAAAAAATGAGTTGGAAGTTCGAATTACCTTCGTCTGGGTTGACGACTTGCTTGCTTCCTTTTCCGAATGTTGGTTTTCTGAAAGTGTCCTGCAAAGCACTGGTGCCATTAATGCCTGTGAGAGAAGGAGAACAACAGCGAACAACAACAAAGCCTTCATTGCGCTTGAGGAAGCCATACTGCTGGCTCCACTACACTCCTGATTCAGTCGAGAATTCGCTAATGGATATAAGAGTGATGCGGAATGAGACTCAGAGTGCGTCTTATATAGGGGTTCCAAGGGCCAAATAATGCTTTCACGCGGGCTGAAAGCTATGAAAAGTGAATGGCTATCACTTGCAGCAGGTTGACTTTGTGTTCCGAAACTTTCTGGTGACTGACATTTGACGGTGATTGGGGTTAGCTCCACTAACACTGCTGAGGCTGTGATGATCAGCTGCATCGATACTATTTGTATTCCCCTTATCTTATGCAAAAGGTCCTGAAGCTGGAGTGCTTTTCTGATGGACAACTGTTGAGGAGAACAAAGTCGCGAGGCCAATTATTGCGGTTGCATTGATTTATCATCAGCTGAGAATTTTATAAGTCCGATGTGCATCAACTCAGTGACAACTGATCCCTACTCATGGTCTGGTACCATGTGAGCTGAAATTAATTGGGACTTGACCTCGGATCAATCAAAAAGTACACCGGTGGCAACCGAAATGTGCAGCCTTCAATACAGGCAAATGTAAGAAGTATTTCACGAGGGTATTGAACCGGGAGAGAAGTTAATGGTTGCAAGTTGGATACAAACCACGGGGCTAATAAGAAATAACAGGCGATGCCTGACCTTGTCAGATGCAGCACGCTACTGATCCAATATTGAGCTCTCTACAACGGACCAGCGCCTTTGATCACAGCTAATTATGATGCTCGTGAACCGTGTTCCACGTAAACCTCGCAGTTTAAAGGTTCTGCTAACATATAAGATCATTCAATTTAAAATGATTACATTTTTGGATTTTGAAGGTTAGCTAATACCCAGCAGCTCCAATTAGAAACTATAACACCTCTGAAAATCCTGGACGGCGAAAAAAACACTGTAATAATGAAGCAGTGGTTGTTGAACCTGCACACTTCCATCCTTTTATGTCTTGATTGACTCGGGTCCACACAAGCAAAAGTCGCGACAATGCGGGTACTCAGTACGCCACGCTAATGGGACACTGATGATGAGAGATCTGATGACAAGAGGGTATGTAGTTGACTTACTGTCAACACATCATGAATATCCAATCCATCATCTCGACGCTGCTTTCCCACCCATGGACTGCAGCCTGGCGATACCAATATCAAGCTGTAAAATATTGCTTTCTTTTAGGTGATTGCGACAAGCGCCATTGCTGCAACTAGCTGCTGCGCATATTCAATACAGTGGAGGAACAACTGTGTTCGCCGCATTTATCATTCTATTGACTTGCTGTTGCCGATCTGAGAAAGGAACGCGAACGGCCTCGACTCTCGCACCTATAAACGCGGAGTCCGGACACCACACGCTGTAAAAGATGCACAGCGAAGGGGAAGGAAAGGCCCTGAAAAGATCTGACCTAACTTGACCACACCTGATTTGATCTGACCTGTGGTTATGTTGATCATGAGACTCTGGTTTTCTTCTGTTTGGTCGGTCGATTGAAGATAGATGGATTACACATGGGTCACAACTTAGAAAAATCCACCAATATTAGACTGCCATGTGCATAGATTCTTTTTAAGAAAAATTAGTTAGAGGTTTGTCAAAAACAATTACCCTAAATCACCAATAATGGGGTGCCTAATGGCTTGACTGCATGAATCAACAAATAAATAACCATGAGATTTAAGAAATTCACATTGTGGAAAACATGGCCAATGTTGTCATGTAGTTTTAATACTTATAGGTTTTTTGGGACTCGAATACTAATTAGTGATCAATTTCATTGTCCAAATATCTAAATTTCCATTTCATAAACAAATTGTACATCATGCATAGCCTTTGGGTGTATTCATTTAGGAGCCAAATGTGGTAGATAAAAGTCCATTTCTAAAGATTACACATTGTGACATGTGTTGGTTCATTAACCCAATTTTTGTAATTTTTGCATTCAATTTAAAACTATGTTTTAAATTTGAAATTTTTTGGATTATAACTTCAACATACATTATGTAAATTATGCATCCAAATTCATTATTACATGAAAATGAGTAAGTTATTTTGTTAAAAAGGGTCCAAGCATGATTGGAATATGCCTTTTGGAACATTAAAGACTCATTCCTAGGACATTTAAATTCATCTTTTTATATATATTTTGAATAATCTTTTTTTTTCTCATATCAAATGAAATAATTTTATTTCAAATTGTATATAGGCATCTAAAATATTTAATTTTTTCGCTCGTAAAAATAAGATTAGTAAAATTTATCTTGTGGGCCATGTTTTATCAATGGCCCAAAATTTCCAAAAAAAAATATTTTAAAAACTTTTTACATTGTAACAGGGCACTTGATTTTTGTCACATTTAGTACCTAAGGTGTTTGTTATAAGAATTTTGGGCCAAAAATAAATAAATTTAACATTTTTTATAAGTCCCTAAATTTGTTTTTTCTCAAGAGACCAAATCTTGGATTTTATTTTAATACTTGGTAGGATTATCTTAAAACTTGTTCAAATTTGACATGCTATGCATAGAATATTAATACCTTAATAATGTATTTATCCATGAAAAAAATCAAACTTTCAATATGAATATGCCATTAAATTACAACATGATGTTTTAAATGAGGGGGTACATTGGATATAAAAGTGAAAGCATGAAAAAGAAAGCTAATCATGCCAAGGTTAAAGTCCTTTCCAAGGATTACATTTTTCACATGATAATTTTCTATTGATTTAAACTGCATTTTTCACGCAATTTTTTTAATTGCATATCAAATTTGAAGCCAAATATAACATATAACATGATAAAAACTCAAATTGTTTTGCATCAAGCCTTACATTATAATCAAATCTATAACTTTACTTTGAAACATGATTACAAATTCAAAACTATAATAATGTAAAAGGGCATTTGAGAATTAAAATCTAAAAAGGTATATGTATTTTTATTTTTTGAATGTTTTGAACATATGGATCCCTTCTTTTGGAATATATTAAAATTCACAAAAAAATCAAAACAATTTGGTGAACATTTAATAAAGGAAAAGGACTTTTGATTAAAAAAAATCACTTGTCCACATGCTTTTCTTGAATGCATTAAACATATAAAAGGACTTGAAACATGGTGAATTTTCATGAAAAGTTTATAGTTGCAACTATGAAAGTATAAAAACTTATTTAAAAAATAAAACAATTTTTTTGACATATAGTGTTCCCATGGTGATTTTTCAAATTTTCAAAAAATAATTTTTAAGGACTGTCAACACACTATTGAATTTATTTTTTCTTGCTTTCCCCCATAAAAAGGGATGGTCCTTTTTGGTACCCCAGTTCCATGCTTTGATCCAAAGGCCCATCTTTAAAATTCATGATTTTTAAGGTCAAAAACACATTTAAACCAAAGTTGCTAAAATGTGTTGTCAAAATGAATTTCATTGATTTCAATTATTTTTGCCCTTTTAATCATCCATATTAGGATCCTCCCAAATTTGAAAAGCACATTTTGTTTTTATAATGCATTTATGCACATCTTGTGAACAAACATGGTTTTGGCCTTGAAATGTTTTGAATTTTGAAGATGCAATTTTAACAAAACTTATTCATTTTTATGTGATAGACAACTAAATGTATAATATACATAATATAGGATCAAGATTTAATCAAAAAATATTTATATCTACCACATGGTGATAAACTATGTATGGAAAATTAAAACAATTTAAATTATGAAGTTAGAGCATGGGTGAACCCATTAACAACCAACTCAAATGAATGATTAAAAAACTAAAATTGACCAAATAATATTCCTAAACCCTTTTTTTAAAATGCTTTCACAACCATATTTATTTTTTTATGTTTATACATTACATGCCAAATTATATCACCTTAAGTTTTCATTGGAATTTTAAAAAGGTGGGAATCACAACAAGTTTGTACTTTAATTGCCATGGTTCATAACTAAATTATACACATTCAAATTTCAATTATTTTAAAAAAAATACCATTTAAAGTACCTTTGAAAATTATATCCCCAAAAAAAACCCCAAAGCATTATTTCAAAAACAATCATTTAACCAAAGACATTTAAGAAAATCACCACCATTATATTTCTAAATTTCTTGTAAATGTAGTGAATAGGAAATTTTGGAACATAAAAATTAAAAATAATTTTTATATAATTAGGTTTCAAAGTCTATTACACCTTATTAATATATTTAGAATTTTTTTTTTAATTAAAACTTCTTTGAGTTTGATGGGGTTTTAAAATGAAGGCACGAGTTTCCTAATGTTATCATGAATCATATTTTCACCTTATCTAAGACCTATGCATGTGAATGCACATGTCACATGCAATTTTTGGAAAAAAACTTGTACTTTGGCACCTTCTTTTTTTAACTATGTTTTTGCACCTTGATAATACAAAAAAATCAACTAAAGTTGACATGTTTTCATCTACTTATTCAAAACCCTATTTTGCAAAATTGTTATAATTTCTATTTTCCTAAAGTTACATATCTAAAAATGTATTTAAATTCATATTAAAACATGTGGTTCTCCAATATTATGTAATGAAATTGAAAAACTTCCTCTTGTTGATTATGGAAATAAATAGTATTCATAAGTTGAATATATTGAAGTTTAATTTATGGCTATTTCATAATTAAAAATTATCAAATACATCATCAACATACTTTAACATGCTTTGACCTTAAATTGAATCAAATTCCAAAACAATAATTAGTTACGTGAACATTTCATGCAACCTTGTTTACACAATGTTGATTTTTTGCACCAAAGAAAAATGAAAATGATAGTAAAGGAATATGCAAGTTTAATCAAGTTCTAAACATTATTAATGTTTTTCCTTTATGGTGAAATGTCCCAATTTGGTGAATTTTTATTTTTAGAAAAGAAAAAACCATATGAAAAATTTGTGATTTTTAAGGATGTTCACCATGTTTTGAATAGAAAAAGTTAAATTAGTCACATCCAAAGATAGGCACTTTATCGATTGCCACTTGTGGTAACACTTTTGTAAAAATGTTATAATTCACCTAGGACAATTGCCATAACTAATGTTGGGGATCTTCACAATGGACTTATTTGAAGGATTTGAAAAAGTTCAAACCTAAAGGTTACATTTAGAAGACAAAGGACAATGGCTAAAATTTAAGAAATACTCAACATTAACCATATGTTCCAAGTTGGATGCTATAACTTGCATTGTAAGGTTATTTTTTTGACATTTGTAGTGACTATTAATTGATGACCTACTCTTGCAAACTCAAACCACTTGAACAAGGGCTCAACGTATAAATCTAACATGTTTTAACACTATTCACAATCTTCAAATCCTTTGTTTTCATGATCTCCCCAAAGCTTAGCAAGTTTAAGATACCTTCAATTAGAGATCTCAAAAAACTTTATAAAATGATTACATAATTTTGGTAAATTAAATACATTTAAACACCAAAATGTGAAATTCATGATTAGGAGATTTTGTAATTATGTCCTCACCCTAGTCATGAAATCATATAAGACATATTTTTTACGATTATTGGACTTTTTAAACAAAAAAAATGATTACATCACTAAGGTTATTGTCTATAATCATCAATCTTAGTATACTTGTGAACATAACTAGTCACTATAGTCATCTTGATTAATGAACTTAAAATATTTAAATCTATGTATGTATTAATTATGTAGATTATTAAATATAAAACATTTATTGCTTCAAATTTTTGAAGACCTTTTTCCATTGTACAAAAATTAGGTTTATAATTAAAGTATCTTGCTAACATGTATTGTTTTTAAAAAAAAGTATAAGTATGTAAGCTAACTTAGGTAACTAATTTGTGAATTAAGTATGTAATGTAAGGTAATAACATTAGTATAAATCAGCCAAAATGTAACCACTTCATTTACAATTACATGTGACTTGTAGTCCTTTGCGATTAGATTTGGGAATATTTGCAACTACAAGACCAACTTTCAACTATTTTGGTCATTTTCACAACTATGATGCAACAATTAGAAATTTGAACCTATTAGTTGCATCAATTTTACATTTATTTTCATCCATTAATAAGTTAATATGTCCCATTAGTCACAATAATCACCAAATTAGTTGCATCCTAAAAGTATTCTATAATGACATAAGGGTGTATTTTAATGTATATACTAAAATTATATATATAATATGCATACATATGTATATTGTTCATATAATGAATTTCAAAATTAATATTTGAACTTTGAATTTTTTTATTCAAATCTGAAAATTGATATTTCAATTATAAAAACTGTTATTTTAATTTTTCAAAAAAAAATATTAGAATTTGAAACTTGATATTTGAATATGAAAATTGTTATTTCAATGTTTAAAACATTATTTGAATTTGAAAATTTTGATTTAAATATGATATTTTGAATTTAAATTCAAAAAGACTTATTTGATTTAAAAATTGATTTTCAATTCTAAATTAATATTTTTGAATCCAAAAATGAGTATTTTCAACTCAGAAAATTATTAAGTGATCATAAAAATGGACATTTTAATTTTGAATATTTTTATATGAATATGAAAATTTATCTTTCAGCTCTGAAAATTTTTCATTTAAATTTTAAACAATCATTTGATTCGAACCTGAAATTTAAATTCCAAATTATTATTTTAGATTCTCAAAATTAATACTTCAAGTCTGAAAATTAGTAATTGAGTCTAAAAATGGACATTTCAGTTTTGAATATTGTTATTTGAATATGAAAATTGACAATTCAAGTCTGAAAATTATTATTTGAATCCAAAAAACTTATTTGATCTAAAAATTGATATTTGAATTTAAAATTATTATTTTCCAATCTAGAAATTATTATTTCAATTTAAGAAACTTTACTGAGTTTAAAAATCAGCAATTTGATTTTAAATATTTTTATTTGAACTGGAAATTCGATATTTGAATTCTGAAGTTTTAATTTTAATTTTTTAAAAATTATTTGACTTGAAAGTTGAAATTTGAATTCCAAATTATTATTTTGGATTTTCAAAATTAATATTTCAATTCATAAAATTATTAATTGAATCTAAAAATTGACATTTCAATTCTAAAATTTGTTATTTAACTTCAAAAAACTTATTTGATCTGAAAATTGATATTTGAATTCTGAATTACTATTTTGGAATCTT
>Ga0209611_10006896_pt1 | contig 18392 bp, 17 predicted proteins | sample S1TSphgellanicum_3_FD_187693 | JGI IMG/M metagenome (GOLD analysis project Ga0209611, IMG submission 187693) | Host-associated microbial communities from peat moss isolated from Minnesota, USA - S1T2_Fc - Sphagnum magellanicum MG (SPAdes) (version 2) | ecosystem: Host-associated > Plants > Peat... | reverse complement strand
TCATTCACGCTTATTTAAGCGATTTTCTCAAGGAGGCGCAGGTAAACGACACACCGGTGGTAGCGGACTTGGACTTTATTTATGCAAACAAATTATTGAAGCGCATGGCGGAACTATTGAATGCAAGTGTCAACCGAATATAGCCACCATCTTTCGATTGAATATGCCTAAAGATTACAATAAAACTCAACAGGCGTCTGCTCTTGATGGAAATTGAGAAACCGGGCGCGCGATCATCAAGAAACTTGCAGCGCAGCCCCAATAAAAGACTCGTAGTTTTTCTGTTTTTCCGAACATTCCGATGGCTGCCCCAATCTATTGAAACCCCTATGGGCAGTCACCGTCCATAAACAAGCCTGGCCCCGATTCTCTTCGCAACTTTCTCCACGCCATCAACAAATGTCAGGCAATTGTCACTTGCGAAACTGTATTTAAGATTTTTAGCGCCGCTCTCTTTTTTGATGTATTGAAGAATCTGAGTTTCTTGAGTCTTCGTAAGTCGATAGATTCTTATGGGCTTACCATTTAATCCAGCTCGGTCTTCATATACTTTCCCTTTGTCGAAGTATGCATCCTTATGCAGCGGAGCATATGAGAAGTCTTTACTAGGGCCGGGTAATTCTCCTATCTCTATGGAGCGGTGTACAACAAGCTCACCGCAGCCGGGTGCGTGGACTATCAGATATGGTCCGGTTACATGGAGCGACTTAAGCAATTCTATTCTGTCAATTCGCTCGAACCCGCCTGTTGGCAAAACCCGATCATGGCATTTTATATTTTCCGACGGTTGTTGCGACTCATGATGTTTTCCCATGCAATTAGTTCTCCTTTCTCCGAGACAATTTGAACATGGTGATTGTGAAAACATCATATTAAAGTGGCTCTAAAACTGATTCCTTACCCCTGCGTGCAAATTTGCGGGAGTTGCCGAGTTGCGCTGATGGTACTTTTTCCTTTTGCTATGACCTTGTCCATACTTGCGAAACTCCTGGAGAGTGCTTCGAGCGGTCCTTCCAAAAATGGGGCTTTCGATACGCATTTATTAGGAATCAACTCTGAGAATAGAAGCGTTAGCAGATTAGTTGGGCTCAATATGTCGTCAAACCCCGTGGAAAATAGCGAACTAAACTCTAGGACCGCTGACAGGCCTTCAAGCGCCAGTACTAAGCTCGTGCTTGAATCTATGCTGCCCCCCTCGGCTCTTCTTCCCTCCGGTACACCAAAAGACTTACCAGCCACTCTTAACCTGAGCACAGATGGACTTTATCCAGCAGACTCCAGTCAGCCCTCAAAGGGCACCAAGTCGCTTGATACCGAGAAAAGGTCACCTGGTAGCGATCTCGTAAATGAATCGGCGGATGCTTCGCCAGCCGGTGATGGGGCGGTAAAATCCGCGAAGTCAGAGCTGATGGAAGCGGTCAAAAAAAACGTACCGCCTACAGCTCAGAATAGGTTCGAAATAGACATGAACACTTTTGAAAGAAGGGCATCGAACGAGAAACTTCCTCGCGATGAGGTGGACAAAAGCTACAGAAAAATTGCTCAACTTCTCTCTGCCGATTCAAGCGGAAGCCTGATATCCAAGCAGCAACGAGTGGTCGCAGCTGAATCACTGATCGACGGGTGCGCAAACCCTTTCAAAATCACACAAGGCCGTTACAACACCTGCGTTGAGACTACCATGTCGATGGAGCTTTTGGATAAACATCCGGCGAAGGCTTGTGAAATTGTATCCACAGCTATTTCCGGCAACTGGACAGCGCCTGATGGCAAAAATATCAAAATTGATCGAGAAAGCCTTCAACCTATGCCTGAAGAAACTCAATTCAATACTAATTATTGGGGCGAACGAAGCTATGCCGTACACGTTCTCACCCTCGTTCTCGCTAACGATCAATTGCAAAGACGCGATCCACCAGTATTCTACGAACAGCGAATGCGAAATCCGAATGATCCGAACGATACAGGAGAAAGGACAAGGGATCAACTTGGACACATACTAGAAACTAAAGATCCGGGTTTGACTGTGAGAGAGAATGTGAATGAGTCAAAAAATTTGACGGGTTCCGAGTATATTCTGGCTACTACTCATGCCGATTCTGATAATCCTCCTCCGTCCGTAGTCGAAAATCCTCAGAGTGCTGCGGAATTGAAAGCCAAATTTCAAGAGCTTCAGGAGTCAGGCAAATTCCCGGCAACTTTGGACGTTGATGCCAATCACCCGCCTATTATGCCGCTTTTGAAGGAAACTGAAGGTTGGGGACCGCATGTCGTGGTCGCAACAAACTATGATCGGTTAGCGAACAAAGTTTATATCGCTAACCCGGCGTATCCACTCTTGAGTCATTGGGTAGATGTTGACCAACTCTATGACAATATGAGCCTAAAGGCCAAGGGCGAACAGTTAGGGGATCCGGTTTCGTCCGCGAATAAAGCTGGCTAGCGAACAAGTTAGCAGTTGGTATTAGCATGGCTCTCTTTCTTGATGTATTTAAGAATCTGAGTTTCATGGTGATTGTGAAAACATCATATTAAAGTGGCTCGAAAACTGATTCCTTGCCCCTGGCTGGAAATTTGCGGGAGTTGCGCTAGTTTACATTGGGCCCAACAGTCGCACGAAATGGCACTGGATTCAAGTGGCCAGACATCCCGCAGAGCAAGGTTTAAGTCGGGACAGTCTTGTTGCATAGATGTCAGGATTGCGTCAACAAGGCATATTCTGTTTCTCTTAAGCATTCAGCCAGTCGCTTCGGAACGTAGATTACCAAAACCACCCAAATCTAAACAACCCACCTTTAGCACCGCCTCTGATACCAGAGCGCGGCGCACTGCTGTGTTTGGCTTGACGGTGGATTTGGTCATCTAGTCTGCCAAATCGATTGGCGCCATATGCCCACATTCGAATCTTCGGATTCGAATACACGGGCTAACAGTTTCGCCTCTATTGGAGGCTCTATGAAAAACGAAATAACCGTTGACGAACTGCTCGCTGGATTGCCCGACAGCTTTGTGTCGGCATTACTTGAAGGCAATACAGAAAAGCTTGCGGAACCTCTCAGCATCCTTTCTGAAATCGTCGGTTCAGTTGCGACATGGCAATTGAATCAGGTGGCCTTTCAAATTGAGAAACAATTGCCATCACAGGATGAGAATAAAAGGCTCAGAGATAATCTCATCTCCTGCGTTGAAGCCTTTCGCAAATATGCAGACATCCTCGCAACCGAGGAACTAGATTGCAGCACCGCCATAATGGGTGACCCGCGTCTTTTGTCCACGATAATTGCGATGCGCGCTCTAATCTCCCAGAATCTGAGCTGGCAAGTTCAGTCCGTCTGGTATGAAGAGCGAGAATTGGAAGAGTCATTGAGAATGGCTTCTAAGAATAAGTTGGCGGTTTTTCCACCAACTGTAGAAGCAGTCGAGGAGCTTCTCGACAACGTTCTAAAATGGACTATGCTGGGCTGTGTTATCAAGTTTGCAAGACAGCAAGCGGTCGAACTTGCACGCATACTTGAGGAGTATCTGTCCGCTGACGCAACGCGGGAAAACACCATAGCTGCCATCCGGCAGCTCCAACTGCAAAGCAAAAGCGGACTTTTTCAAAGCTACCTAATAGGGGCATTTAATGCCTGCAAAGGTTCCCTTGAAAATGAGGATGCATTTCTAGACCATTAAGCGCAGAAAGAAAGAGCACCATAACTGGTGCTCTTTCTTTTATTACTTTACCTTACTGCATATAGTACTCTGCATCTTTTCCCGCGGGAAGAATGGCTGAACCCAGAGTGTGAGATTGTGTAAATGGCCTCAACTTCATGCCAGATTTTCACAATTCTGTAGCAAACAGTGAATTAGATTGATTATGTTGGGTTAGCGCAAGCGAAACCAATACTGAATCCTTAACAAGCACGGAGATTATTTCAATGACGTGGAAACCCGATTCCTCAGAGCCGCAGGCTCATAAAAGCGATCAAAGCGTTCGTAGCCTCTAGCAATGAAGCAACAAATTTGTTCAGCACTGACGCTGTCAAACCACCTCAAGACACTGACACTAACTTAAAACTAACACCCTTAACGATTCACCCGGGCACGCATAAAGCCGTTGAGAACCGGACCCTTCTAGCTGAAGAGAATTGTAGTGAGGTGTATCGTACTGCCTTGCAGCAATCGAATGACGAATATTTTGCAAACTATGAGCAGACGCAGTGCGCTAAAAGAAATGGAGGATTCAATCCAAAGAATAAAGATTTTGGAGACCCTCTGGCGGTGCTTAGAGAATATCTCAATTGGGGCAAACACCCAGCAGCGCATCATCACCGTGGACCAACCTACGAAGAACGTCTCAACAATTTGTGTGAGTCCGACATTAAAAAGTCTAACGCTCATATCAAGAAGTACTCACCAGCAGCTCATACATGTATTGACCTAGACCTGTGAACGCAGCCCCAAAGATCCGTCCCTTTGGTTGAAGAAACATCTTAAACCAGGCGGGTTCGATCCGACTCAGAAGTCAAAAGCATCGTATTTGGTGCTGTTCATTACTTCGCATTACTGTATGTAGCACTCTGCATCTTTTAAAGATTGAGCGACATGCTAATGCGCATATCGACGAGAATTTCTTTGCGCTGAAGTTTCGCGAAAGGTTTTACTTCGGTCTCAGATTTGAGCGCAGTTTTACCTCAATATTTTTCGCCATAGCCTGATTGCGGATCGTGTCGTCGATGTGCGGAAATTACTACCTGCCTCACTTTCAGGCAATAGGCATCTCATTTGGCTCGTTCAAGTTGGCATTTCAAATTGCTCTGGTGGACGCATATCACAATTTCCCTCAACCACGTTGAACCCAGAAGCTTTTAATTTTGCTAGATATGAATCAATTCCGGGTAGACCCCTGGACGAGTAAGGATGGGTACTAGACGAGCCATCTCTACTTTCCAAACAGAGAAAGACCTTTTTTATTCCCATTTCTTTGAGCTTTTCAGCACTAGGTAGCTTATCCAAAACCGACTGGGCGGTGGGTCCGTCTTGATGTGCGTCGATACCCAGGAGCGTGCTCGTCCCTATTCGCGGACCAGCGCCCACTCCTTCTCGTATTCCTTGCGCAAAGGTTTGAATCTGATCTTCAGTCGCTTTACGAGTGATACCGGTCACCTGCTTAGCTGGAAGATTCATGAAGATATCGGAGTGAAACTTTTGAGCCATTGCGTATGCGATAGCCGGCGTATGACCAGTGTCAGAAATCACTAGAGTATCTTTATCGATATCCCCTTTAGCTATGCGATTGTTTATCGCCTCAATCCAATAAGTTTCATTATTGACATAACAACCACTTTTATGGCGGCCTTCAGGCACCTTATCTGGTTCTTCGGTAAGAGCCGATAGATCTTCAAAAGCCTTAAATGGTGAACTAGTTAGATTCCTAGGAGTGACCATCTTTGACAACTCTTGGTTTGTAAAAGAGCTATCGCTCTGTGGACCTAGGTTTTCTCGCCCTTGGTTCAATATATTGACTAGACCCTTTTCAGGTGTTGTGTTGTCATTTTGAATCTGTCCTTCGCCCATCATATGAACCAATAAGTTTCCACTGGTTGCAAACCCAGGAGGCAAGGAGTTGCGCGTTTTAGGGGAGTCAAGCCCAGGCCTTCTCATATCAATTTCATCGTATATCGCTGAAGTAGCAGACTTAGAATCAGAATCTGGCGTATTCAGATGATCTAGTGGTAACTTATCTGAAGTCATAATAGAAATCTTCGCCCACCTTAAGGTTGAGACTGTGCTGGTGATGCCGTAAGAGCCAAAGTCTGATTAAACGGATAAAGCTCCCGGTTGTCATCAATCAAATTAGCCTACTAACCGTGACAAAAACATATCAGACGACACTCTCTTTGCGCTGAAGTTTCGCGAACAATTTATTTCAGATTTATCCTTACGTTTGGTTTTGGCCAGCACCATTTTGGCCATCAGCGAGCTTATTATCGGCACAATTACCTGGACGAAGAATAACGGAGAGAAGCCAGCCGTCTTGATCGAAGACGAATAGGGGGAAATACATGTTGAAACCGTAGAGAGCCACAGCCGCTTTCAGCACACTGCTTGTTTAGCGACCCAAAAGAATATTCCTTAAACCGCCTCCAGCACTTTATTTGAGCCCCTCACTCGACAGGCGCCGTGAATACCTCAGGTTCTCCTATTTCTACGGAGCGGTGTAGGATAAGCTCACCAAAGCCAGGTGCGTGGACAATTAGATATGGTCCGGTTAAATGGAGCGACTTTAAACAATTCTATTCTGTCAATGTTACTGAACCCGCCTGTTGAAGCTTCATCACGGCACTCCGGCTTTTCCCACCGTTTTTGTGACTATGGTAATTGTGAAAACATCATATTAAAGTGCCTCCAAAGCTGATTCCTTTAGCACCGTATATGATGCCAAAGGAATCTTTTCACGAGTGATAGCTCGTCGCCTGTTAAATCGCCCGTCGGAGGAGTTCACCAAATATGGCACTTACTTTCTGAAAGCACAAAGAGGATTAACGCGCGTTTGTGCAAAAGATGTGCTCTCCATGGATCGGCCAAGGGAGTCGTCTGGGCTGAGGGGAAAATCAATACGTTGTTCCAGTTGCTCATAGTATCACGAGGTGCGTCCCTACCAGGCATCCAGAGCGGGAGACGCCCCATAGTGCGAGCGTCACTTGTAGAAACCGATACTGGTTGTTTGACATCTCCGGTTAGAGGGAATAAGGTAAAGTCAAGGGGATCATAGCCGGTTTGTTCATCACGAGCACCACCAATCTGGGGTTGAAACGTCGTTACATTGAGTTTGTCGCGGCGCAAAAGCTGAACCGCCGTCGGAGTTTCCGCCTGATTTGGCCCTTGCTCCAAATGATAAGAGCCGTCAATAAAAGCAACCTTCGCCTTTGGATTAGAGCGAAGTTTCACCTCAATATTATTCGCCCTAGACTGATTGCGTTGGGTGTCATTGATGTTTGGAAAATCTCCACCTGCTTGCTCTGGTGCTAGCCCGTACTCATTAATTTCACGTTTCGTAGAGAGAATCTTATCTTGGGGAATCACACCATCCCAAAACTTTGCCTCATTCGGCTTCACATTTTCTTCTAGAAGTTTATGTGCCTGGTTCCCTGCCAGAAGTGCCCGATTCATCTGTGAATCTTCGAGCGGTAATACTTCAAGATTTTGAACCGCACTAGATAGCAAATTGTTTTTTCCAGTCAAGGCTTTTGAAGATTTATCGTCCCTTACTGTGGAACCAAATAAGGTGCCTGAAGGTCTCCATAAAAGTGGTTATTATGCTCAACAATGAAACTCAACAATGAAACTTATTGGATTGAGGCGATAAACAATCGCATGAAGACAGGTGCTATCGACGAAAACACTCTGGTGATTTCTGACACTGGTCATACGCCGGCTATCGCATACGCAATGGCTCAAAAGTTTCACTCCGATATCTACATGAATCTTCCAGCTAAGCAAGAGAAAAATCGTAAAGGAACTCAAGATCAGATTCAAACATTTGCTGAGGGAATAAGAGACGGAGTGAACGCTGGTCCGCGAGTAGGGACGAGCACGCTCCTAGCAAAATTAAAAGCTTCTAGGTTCACGTGGTTGAGGGAAATTGTTGATATGCGTCCTCCGGAAAGGGCGCAGGCACCAGGTGGAACTCAGCAGCCGGGCAACGGCTCTCGATTTGGTGCCCGTAATGCCAATGCCACTAAAGATGCTGCAAAAACACCCTTTTGCGTAGTCGGATAGTTCCCCAGACTGGTCGATTTGGCGCGCTCCTGATCAGTATTTCGAAACAGTTGACGCTAGAAATCGAATTTAATTCGTAGGTCACCGCCCGATTGCGGTCCTACAAAACCAGTCAATCCAACTGACGAATGTTCGGATAGCTTTGCGTTAACCCCCAATACAGTGTATAAAGCTGGACTGTACTTAACCTCGGGAGTCACTGTCTGGTCTAAGAAGTTTACTGATGAATATTGCTCACCAATGTTGAAGTTAACTCCCGGGCGTACGTTCCATTGAGCTCCAGCTTGAAATCCCAATTGACTCGGATTAGTAGCGTATTTGGTAGCAGCATACAGCCCAAAGTCGTTCCATTGCCTTCTTCCAAAAACCTCTCCTTCTACTCCTAAGCCCGGGTTCGATCGAGCTGTACCATTATTATAAGTAGGGGAGCTAGAAGCATTCTCATTAACTTCTCCAATTGCTCCAACAGTCCAATTCCGATTCTTGATTGGATAATAACTTGCCCCTAGATTTAAACCTTCACCACTGGTACCAGCAAATACCGTAGTTTTCGGACTTGTTTGGTGCTCGATTTCAAGGTTTGGAAAGACCTGGCCCGTTTGACCAAAGGCAATTCCCAAAGTTGCTTCATTTTTTGGCTGTTGCGGATTGCTGTCAGGAACGCCTACTTTTGATGCTGATACTGATGCACCGCCAGTAGTACCTATGCCGATTTCTTGCGGTCCTCCCAATTGGCTGGCACTTCCAAAAACAGTCTGCTGGCTATTGTCTACTAATTTGGTATCAGGTTGCTTAGATGGAATGGGATTCTGGATGGAGCGAACTTCGGGTTCAATTCCTACTTGTTCAAAGCGATCTACCAGATTGTCTCTGTGGTAACCATGTATGTACGGTCCTGTGCAGGTAACAATATCCAATTCCGGATGTTTGGGATCACCTGGACTAAATAAGCGGCTCCACTTTTGGTTTTCATTTGGCTTTATTACTTCACTTCCGATCATTTTATAAGTCGATTTAGAACCGTCGGGGTTTTCTAAAATAACTTGATCTCCATCTTTCAATTTGTGGAGCTCAAATAACGGACCGGGTCCGGTATGACCCTGCTTGTCAGTGAGGGTGACATGGCCGTTTATTAGGATTTTGCCGGGTATATCTTGTCCATCGCAGGACCAGCGACCGAGATGATGCTTGTCCTTTGGTGTTACCCACTCAGTAGCATGTTTTTTGTCACCCACATCACTACCCAAGCCAGAAGGATCGACCTCCAAATCAAGTCCAATTTTAGGTATCAGGAGTTGAGAATGTCCGGGAGTGAAATTTTTCTTCTGGTAGGTCGTCTCCTGAACTCGCGCAAGATCGCCTTCACCAGTAAATGCTCTCGTTGGTATACGACACATATGATCGGTCGGCGGCGGTTGTGGCGTGGTCGGGACTTCCGGTGGAGGCGGTGGCGGTTGTGGCGTGGTCGGGACTTCCGGTGGAGGCGGTGGCGGTTGTGGCGTGGTCGGGACTTCCGGTGCTTTGGGCTGGATAGGAGGAACGAGCCCTGGTATTTGAAAAACTGAATAGGGAGCGGGTATAACATGAATCGTTTCTGTTGGAACAGGAATGACCACAGGAGTCTCCGTTGGGATCTTAGGAGTCACCGGCTGGACCACAGGAGTCTCCGTCGGGACCTTAGTAGTCACCGGCTGGACCACAGGAGTCTCCGTTGGGATCTTAGGAGTCACCGGCTGGACCACAGGAGTCTCCGTTGGGATCTTAGGAGTCACCGGCTGGACCACAGGAGTCTCCGTTGGGATCTTAGGAGTCACCGGCTGGACCACAGGAGTCTCCGTCGGGACCTTAGTAGGAGTATTTGAAGTCTTGTCAGTTGTATTAGAAGTGCTTGGAGTTTTATCCGTCTGGCTAGAATTGCAGCGAGCACCAGTTGTAGAGCTATTTTCTGTCGGGATGCCAGCTTGCAAATTTTGCTTATCACGCGGCACTAGATTAAGCAGGGATAGGTCATTTCTAGGTTGAAAAGAATCTGTACCTTTTTTGCTAAATTCTAGGGACGTCATAAACTTTGCTCCAAATGTGGTGGCAATAACTAAACCAACTCAGTTCGAGTTTTTGGTTTCTCAGCTAACAAATGGCAGTTTAGGATTTCTAGATCACAGCCAGTTCAAAGCCTTTGGGGTAAATACGAGAAGTGCCCCAATCGTCGCATCCTCACTAGTTAATTCGGACGATAGGGAAAGTGTAGGTTGCTGTAAAAGTCAAGCCTTTATCTTCCGTAAAGACTGCGGAGAAAAAATTTAAAAATGGGATTGGCAAATGTACAGCAGTAGTTGTTGTGATCTGCACATAAGGAGATAGAGCTGTAGGCGGGCTTCCGCCGTAGTCGTTATAAACAATCGGTGTTGTTAGAACTGGCGAAGCTATGTAATTGCCCAGGGTTTGTTTATGTGAAACCAGAACAGTTTGGGCAAGCGAAGTAGCTTGAGTTTGCGAACTACCCTGCGCTGCAGAACGAGCGGCGTCCCGACAAGCTCTGTCATTCAAAAAGGCCCCGAATATAATTAGACCGACATGCACTGCTACTATTGCAAAAATCGTAAGGAAAAATGCAGCACAAGATAACTCTACGAAAAGATCTCCTTTTGCTGAACGGTGTCTAGTTTTTAAACGCCGATTGCCTGCTTTATTCATATCGTTCTCCTGATACTAGTAGGCACTAGTAATCACCAGCTGAACTAGCAACTATTTCAACCAAGCGCCTTGCGATTTTTTCGAAAGTAGCACGAAGTTGGGAGCTATTGGTTACCAAATTGAAAGTGCCACCGTGCCCGGCGATGGCTGCTATGCCACCCGTACTGGTATTGGAATTCGTGTCGTTCAAGATTGCCACTTCGCTTGGCTCAATAGCCGCCGTTTGTGCCAGTCCAATAGTGTAGATAGGGTATCCAGCGTTACTAGCCTCTATGGCTGCAAGCCTTGCGTTTGTCGATGGATCTTGATCGAGTGGTTGTCCATCGGTTGGTTCACCATCCGTAAAGAGAACGATCGCTTTTACGCTGCCTGTCCTGCCGTTAGCTTGCAGATCCTTAACCGCCGTATCCAATGCCAACCCAATATTAGTGCCGCCCAAGGCAACCGTGCTCTGGATAGCGGAAACTACAGTGCTGTAATTAGTTTGAGCAAAAGTCGGATTGAGTGGAATAAATGGCTCCGGGTAATTCGAAAGAGGTCCATAAGTAGCGTTACCATTTGCCCAGGAGCCCTGGTCGATACTATTTGTTTGCTCATAAGACTGACCGGCAACGCTTACGATGGCAGGATTATTCGGACCTGGAACTCCCACCTCACCGTCAAAAGCTGTAAGCCCAAAGTGGCAATCGGTATCCGTGTTGAGAATATCTGCAAAGAGCAGTGTTGCCGCTTGCGAGTTGGTTATTGGTTGAAGAAGCGGGGTAACAGCAGCCAAATAGGCAGACTGATAGCCTGCTGTTGGTACTACGGACGGAGGCACGGCAGTATTAGCTTTGCTGCTTTTGAAAACTGCCATGTTCTCCAAGTTGCCGCGAGCAGCTTCAACAACGGTAGCTATGTTTGGGAAGTTGAAGCCGTTGATAATGTAAGGAGAGGAGTTTGTAGGATTGAATATCGTATTACCATCTATGTTTGTAACAACGTCTGTGTAATGGAGGTTGTCTGAAAATGGGTCCGGGTTATTAGGGTAATTGCCAGGCGGGTTACCTACATCCGGATAGCCATTAAGAGAGCGCAGATTATTGCTTGCGGCGTCCCATGTAAACTCAAGGGGGTTGCCGTAAGTAGATTGCGGATTTGGCCAGGACTCTTCTAAAAATTGAGGATAGGATGCATTGAGACTGGTTCCGGTTGGCGGCGGTAAGAGTATGTTCGCAATCGTACCTTGAGCCGAGCCAGTGGTGCCGCCGGCTGGAATATCGTAAACAATTCTGCCCGTGCCAGAGCCATCTAGAGCAGGCAATGTGGTGTCCCAAACCCTCTTTATGAAAGTAACGGGCGTTTGATCATCCATAGACCCTGATACGTCAAAACATATCTGAATATCCAGAATTGGCACCGCTCCTTTCGATACAGCACTCACCTGAAAGCTCGGTATTCCAAGATACGCCCCAAAAGCCAAGTAAGCACCCGCACAAGATTGCAGATTGATGATCTTGCCGTTTGGGCTGGAAATTGGCACCAACGAAGGTGGTTTGGTCGATGGATCGTAGAAGCTAAAAACGAGCTTAGCCTGGCCAGGCGAACAGCTAAGTGCTGATGCACTACCGACAATAGCGCTGTTATTGAGCTGCGCGCCTAATAAGTAGTTTTGCTGAAAAACACTCAGGGCTGCTGCAATTGCATTATTGTGTGCAGCAGTGGGATTAGAATTATCAGAGCTAGCCAATTGAGCTGTTGCCGTTAAAACTGCTGCATCACTAGCATTTTGGAGCTGCTGTTGGGCAAGGAAGACGCGTGCTATTTCAAAAGACAATATGGCAAGCATTGGCAAAATGATGAGCCCTAGTATGGCTCCCAGAAAAATAATAACTGCTCCTTTTGGTGAGCGAGCTTTTCGCCACCTCCCTAAAACATGTTCAGCAATACCCTTCTCTTTCAGCACGTTGGCACCTCTTAGTATATAAGACCGCTTGGATTTTCGAAATACTGCTGTTCAGCAAATGCTACCGCCAGTGGTGCATTTACGCCAGGCAAGGAAATGGGCAAAGGTATGCGAAAAATCGGATCTGCCGAACCAAAGGTTTTTACTTGAATCTGATAGGTATTGGTTGAGACATCCGCTGGCGTCTTTAAAGGAACATCAGTTGCTGTTTGAGACAGGGTGGCTATGTTAGTTATCACTATAAGCGTGTCCAATTGCGAAACATGCACGCCGGTATAGGATGCGATCACGTTGTCACATCCGGATTGAGCGAGTTGTAAGGCCGTCGGGTCTCCGTTTATTGATGTGCTAAAACTACGACCTCTTGCTGCAAGCTGACAAGCATTGTGATTGGCATAGTAAAGGATGGTCATCCGAATAAAGACCGTTGTCAGATTTATTAGCGGAAAAAATAACAGGAACAAAATTATGTACAGAACAAACGGTGCTTCAATCGTTGTCTGCCCAAGAGAGTTTCTACTAACAGGTCGTTTCATCTCTTTATCATCTCTCTACATTGCGAATTTGTGATCTCGATTGTGCACCGCGACTGGTGCGACCATTGCAATATTGCAAAAGTGCTTGAAGTTGCTTCCTAACATCTGTATCTGTTGCTACGCTTAAATAGTTAAGACACTTTTGCGTAGCAATCGCCGGGTTGGTGCCAATATAAGCCTGAACTATCCGCACCCGCACTTTGTCCGCTTGTGGATTGAGCGTGATCACCTTTTCGAAGCTGATCGCCGACTCCGAGTATTTGTGCATGTGGAAATAAGTTTCTCCCAGCCAATAAAAATCCTCTGCCGTTGCAGCACCTGATTCACAGATAGTTTTGTACCGCTCAAGAGCCAAGTCGAATTGTGCGGCAGCATAGAGACCGGCAGCTGTTTGTCTTATAACCTGCAAGGACAATGACGGACTTAAATAAGCTAGCTTCGTTGCCCCTTCTTGAATTACTCTAGTTTCATTGGCAAATACTGCTCGTGAAACAGTTTGATTGGATAGCGCCGTGGCTAAGACTAGGACAAATCTAACTTTCGCTGCTACTTTCATAGTTGTCACCAAGTGTCGGTTGTCAACAGGCACAAATACGACCTGCTCTTTCGTGGTTGGATCGTATTTTGATGAGATAACAGGCCGATCACACCAATTACGGTAAATACGGCAACCCTATTACGAGGGGGCAAGACGCACTATGTGTTAACCAGTGATATTCGAACTTCGTAATTCCCTCATTGTTAGTTGCACAGTTGTGATCGCAACCAACTACTATGCGTCAATGCCTGGCTTTGGCTCATATCAGCTTTGAGTTTGCTTGCGTAATGAACAAGGAGTGATTTATGTCGAAATTTCCAATCTTAGCCGGGTCCAAAATTTGGTCTGCATTTACCAGAACTTCAACCAAAACGATTGAGCCAGAGAGCCACTCATCCTCAAATAGACGGGCCATCGGTCTTGTCCCTAGCGGACAAGGAGTCGAGACCGAGATAGGATGGAAAGGCATAGATGTAGCCAAGCAGCTCTTATTCATCGAGAACAAAGAGGAGACTTGCTGCATCAAGGTAACTTCCGAAAAATTTTTGAGTCGCTCTGCTCTCCTCATTTTACGTGGCAGACTAATTGGATGCCTTTATGGTAGCAAGCAACTCGATGCTCAGCTTTTCGGTGCTGCTGCACGACAGAGAGCTCTAAATGATCTTAGCGACATACAAAGCACTGTGAGCTTTTACCGACTGACTGAGGAATTCGCATTGAGCGCAGCAGCAATTTTCCAAGGTAGTATGTTTACCTCCTCCGCAGACAGCGACCAAAAAGTAGCACTCGATCGAGCCCATCATTTCATGATGAAAAATCGCCTAGCCGGAGCTGTAACAATTTCAGATGAAAAAAACCTCGGCGTCGTTTTAATAAGTTACTACCACAATGGAAAAATTCTTGGTGCCTATTCGTTTTCAGAAGGCTGGGTCCAACCCAACTTCGATACTGGCGAGAACCACCTCAATCTTGCTGCAAATCCCACTATTTATGCAGCTGTTTTGAATAGCGACATTGATAATCTACTCAAGAATCACTCGTCAAGCTTAAGCGGACTTGGAGATAGAAAAATAGAGGATTGGCGACCTCAAATTGCACAATCAAAAGATTCAGGTGTTCGCTTGATTCAATTTGCAAACGTGAAGCGCAAGGTGAAGCCGAAACTGGAAGAAAACAAGTTCTTGCCAAACACAGGAGTGCTTGCCACTTTTAATAGCCAAAAGACAGCGGCCGCATTCGAAAATAGTAGCTTCACTTTGAACCCGCTGCTCCTCGGCTAGGGATTGTTTCGCCTCACTTGCCTAGCCCAGAAATTGCGAGCGGCAAGCAACAACTAATTGATGTTGCTAACTCTCTTTAGGATACGTAGTTACCGTAATTCCTGTGACCTCGTTGTTAACACTTTACTCTAATATCATAAGTGGTGCGAGGCTCAGGCCCGCAGCGACTCAAAATTAAACGTCGGTGAGGCATGGTACATTCTTTACAGACCGAAAAGACAACAGGAAGGGGACCTCTTGTTGAAGGCCAGCGCTCATTAGACGAGCCGGTTTACGAGCTATCGCACCAGCTTATTCACAAGGAAGTCAAACACGAAAAAAGTACTTTTCATGAGCATGGCAGCGAGCAACACAGTCATTCTCATGAAAAAGTACAAGTTGCACTTCAGGCTAAGCTTATTCAAGAATGGCTTAGGACTCAAGATATTGTGCAAGATATCAAAAAAATTGAAGCCCTTGGAATACTTGCAGTACATAAAATACTTCCTGGATTGCATTTAGATCTGGGTGCGAACAACATCAACGAAATCAAGGTAGATTCGGATTGTGAACCGAATTCTTTGCGAGTTTGGGAGAACTTTTTGTGGACTAATGCGAAGCACAAGCTCGGCAACATGATTGGTGAGTTTGAAAATAGCCTCAACTATGATAGAGACATCGTGCGCACCGTAATAGCAAAAGGCACGGCCTACTACCCTCACGATGATCCTATGAATGGGGGGTACAAAGACAAACGCGGAAATCCCCTTCACACAGTTCAGGATGTTGTCGAGGGTAAATCTCGCTATGTATCTCTGGCAATGGGTCCAAACGTGCCTTACGGAACCCTTGTGCGCATGCCTGAGTTATCAAAAAAATATGGTCGCCCCATCATTGGCTGTGTTGTTGACACAGGAGGCGCGTTTCACGGCTGTGAAAAGGTTGATGTGTGCGTCCGAAGTAAGAGTGATACTACCGACGCAACCATAAATCAGCCGCTTACATTGCAATTCCTCGCTTGAGTTTGAAAAAAACATTCTAACGTCAACGGAGAAGCAGGGCTTCCCATTCAAAAAAGATATTTCGCAGTAATTGAAAAGTTCCGCCAGAAATATTTCTCGGACGGAGCGTCTGTTCCCAGCTGTGCAGTTCCGCGCAGCTCAAATCGTATTAAATTCTTCAGCGATTGCGCGCATTGTTTTGATTAACCTGCGTGGATTGGCGGTCAATGGCACGAATCCGTCGCAAAGATCAGGTTGCCAGTCTCAACCAAACTGGTTTTCTCGTGCAAAGCCAATGAGCGAAAATGTGTCTAGGCAACGATGCTGATGATGCGGAAAAGGAAAATGCTCTTTCGCTATCAGTGCATGAGTTGCCATACTGAAAATGGTTACAGGGGAATTAAGCATCTGATTGGCGAGCGTGACAAAGACGCCATTGAAGGAATTCTGAAAACGATACGTTCGATTGAGATAGGTTCCAATCCGTACGTTGGCATAATGCCTCCTCTCGTAGGCAATGATAACGAACTCGAATACTTAGCGGCCTACTTGACCACGCTGAATGGCCAAGATTGAGCTCAGCCTAAGATAAATACGATGAATTCAGCCGACACGCGCTAAGCCACCCTAAATATAAGCTTTCGATCTCTGGGCGGGAAGCATCTTTGTGGATAGCGCTTTTCACGTCACGTTTACGCCCATAAATGTGTCTTGGTTTGCCGCTGGGGTGAAAAGAATGACTTGTTTCTGGTCGATGCTTGATGTCTAAAAGAAGTTCAAGAAACTGGCTGGGTTATTGAGCACATAGCCGTTGACTACATCAAGCGTATTAAGCGGACTTCTCCCCCCTGCTAAGAAAAAAGGGAACGTGTCGTCGTATAGATTGCCAGAAGGAGTGAGGGTACCCGCAATTTGAAAAGCACTGAGGTTGCGCATTACACCATTACCCAAAAGAAGATAGCTCGAGGGCATCAGGTTACTCATACTTAGCACCCCAGCCGGATTATTGAGAGGATTGTTTCCAAATGCCAGAATTGCATTAGGTGTTCCAATAGGGACATTTGCCACAAACTGACGGGGACCAGGTGGGGCTCCAGTGTAGAAAGTACCTGAGAATTCTCCGCCTAAAATATTGCCTCCGACATATGCATGTGTTGCACCAAGCTGGAATGATTTTTGAGCCAGAGAATTGAAGAACGATTGATTCGCCTTTTCGCTCCCACTAAAGCCACCAAGCTTGACACCATGCGCAGTTTGAAAAACCGGAACTAGACCTGTATTGCCTCCAGATGCGCCGTAAACTGCACTTGTAAATGATAGATTGTTGGAAAAACCTGGCGTTATAGAACTGGCACCGGGAGATATAAAAGTTAGGCCGCCGCTAAAAGTGAGGTTATTGTTGTTCGTAAAATCGTATTCGCCTAGATTAATGTAAGGAGAACCAGGACCGCTACTGCGCAGATAGACATCAAATTCCAACTGTCCTGTGTTTGGAATTGCGCTTCTTAATGCGGAAGCAGATACGCTGTTCGCCCCAGCCGCATAACTAGAAAAAATGGCATTCTTCACTTGCAACTGAAAGGTGCGGCTGCTGATAGACCCAGTTAATCCTGGACCGTTTAGAAGATTCGTTCCCTTGTGACCGAAAAGTATACCTACATGCCCGAGAGCTGTTGAATGCGAAGGCAATAGTAGCAGCTCATGAGATTCGGCCCGGGCTATTAACAAGAAAGACAAAAACAAAAGCAGGGTTGCCAAGAACGTTGTCCTCGATAAGAGACTCACTTCCTTATTCACTAAGACCCTGACAGGCAGAGAAGTTTCACCGAATACCAATGGTTAAACCCGGACATGTTCAACCCTGGACACGACGCAACTGTAACACATTTATCACAAATGCGAAGTTGTGTTTTGAGATGGAAATTTTGTAGAGTTTGTGGTTTTGGTGCAATCGCCGGTGGTGGCGTACCACAATATTCGGTTATCGGGGCAAATGTTTGGAAGGCTCACTAAAATCTGTAAATGGCAGGGCTCATTGTCGCCTTTTCACCGGAAAGCACAAGCCTATGCTGGCTGTCCGTCAAGAACTTTCGGGTGAGGCATTTAATAATGAAATTTGCTGAGCTCAAATTCATTGCCCCAGGGATTTACAAAAATAATGCTCCAGAGGTCTGGGGACTAGCAATATTGAAAGCTACTGGCATAGTTATTGAAGAATCGCTGGCAGACACGTCCATAGTAAGCAAATTGAAAATTGTATCCACAAAAACTGAAGCTGTCACCGAAAAGCATCAGGCACCATGGCTTAGACAATGGACCTTGCACACATTCGAAATACCAGTGTCTTTACGGCGGACCTCGCCCACTACATCATGATTCCCATGTGGTGGCACGACGTTGAGTGCATCGGGCGGAGCACAGGAGGAGAATCATTCCTGCCATACGGAGAAAATCCTTCTGAGCAGCTAATTTATACGCATGATGGGCATACGTCGGTCTTTCTGATGAACAGACACAGACAGAATTTTTGTTTAAACCTTTGAAAGATCGTTTGCCTGAACTGTGAAGGTATACCGCGGCCTTGATCGGTGACTTTAAAAGTGGTGTCCCGATTGCTTGATTGAGCCGAGACAAGTATTCGTGAGTGCTCTGGGG
>Ga0209611_10006893_pt1 | contig 18394 bp, 21 predicted proteins | sample S1TSphgellanicum_3_FD_187693 | JGI IMG/M metagenome (GOLD analysis project Ga0209611, IMG submission 187693) | Host-associated microbial communities from peat moss isolated from Minnesota, USA - S1T2_Fc - Sphagnum magellanicum MG (SPAdes) (version 2) | ecosystem: Host-associated > Plants > Peat... | reverse complement strand
AATTATAGTTCTATAAACCCCTTTGGAACTTTATATGCAATAAAGAAATGTCCAAATTTGCTTGTATCTCCTCATATTCTTAGCCTCTTCATAGGCCAAATTTTCAAGAAAATTCCATTCTTACATTCTCAAAACCATGCTAGGGTTGGTCTTTGATGTTTTGTCATTAGCAAATGACAAAAAAATCAATGATTTTTTAGAGGTTAATTTAATTTGGTTGTTTACTATGTCTTCTTGTTATGAATATTGCTAAATTTTATTGAATCAATTAGGACAACTTGTCAAACTGCTAAATAATTTTGGTACCCTGTAGGACCAATGACCAACATACATACATATACAATCTATGGGTGTGCCAATTTGAACTATTTCCCACATATTGCAAGGGTTTATTAGGTTTTTCATGGTGATTTTCGTATATGATTACACAATATAAACACCTTTGTTCCATGTGATTGGTAAATTTGTTTTTGAAATAGTTTTTTAATCGGGGTTTTTTGGTATCATGAATTAATGATATGTGTACGGATTACGTAATATGACACCAATCAGTCATTTATGTATCATTTTATGTCATGTCAATGTTCAAATGTTTGTTGATTTAGCTTTCACTAAATAACATTTATTGAAGCTCTCCAAAATATGGAACTTTGATGCCATCTAACAAGAAAATGGAAATGAGAATGAAAATTTGAATTTCTAAGAATAAATCTAAAAAATAAAAGGGTGTTGCAAAAATATTTGTTCATTGGGTTCCAAAGAAAGGTGATAAAATTTTGGCTCAATCTTGATCCAATGTGTGATTGATAGCTATGCATGCATTTGATGGCATGGGCATTTAGAGGTGTACCTTAGAAACACATGCATGCATAAGAGAACTTGTGAATCCATGGATAGAATTTGATTAACATAATGACTTGTACATGGGTTGCTTACAAAGTTGCATCACCCATAAAGATGAAGGCAATGTATTGCATGTGTCACAAAACACATGTGGAACACTTGGAGATATAGATAGGGCAACATGGAATTACACCTTCGTCACCAATTCCCACCATTAAACAGCCAAGCAGTCACTAGTTGATTGGGCATGAGGATGTAGAGACTCATATAAGGCACCATGGAATTAAAGCACCTCCTTCACTAATTCCTTCCACTAAACAATTAGTCTTTTGCATGTTGTGGGTCTCTTAAGGGAAGTTGGCAAAGCCTCAACAGTTGCATAACTCTCACTATGGAATGATGTGCCTTGGAGAAACACCTGAGGACTAGGTGTGTAAAGCCCCTTGGCTATGCTAATCAAGTTGGGAATCTTTTTGGAACTATCCTTACATTTGCAGTTTAAACCCATTGATTGACACAAATGTGGTTGTACATTGGTAGGTGTTTGGGCTTGTGAAGAACTTGGCAGTTGTGGCCTATGTCATTGTTGGCTTAGCTATCAATCCCATTTTGGAGTTAAGTTTTTGGAAGAGTGGAGTATAGAAAACTTTGAAGCTTTGGGCATCTCCTTGAATTGATGCAGATTTTTGGCTTGGTCTATAAAGTAACTGATAATGGCTGGGATCCCTGGCAGGATCTTGTTAATGTAAGAAACAACCTAGAGGCATGTATATTGATTCAGGAAATGTGGTTTTCCTTCATTTTGGAACATTAGCTGAAGTCTTGGACCACTTAGAGGATGACAAGGGCGGATGATTAGCTCGGAACTATTTCACTGCCATCCCAAACTATGATACATATGATGTAGCACCATCTCCAGTCATCCTTGTTGCAGATCTTCAAAAGGTGTTTCAATTGGAGCTGGAAGTTTGGTTTTTGATTGCATGCTTAATAGTTCCATACAAATAGGTGCTCGTTGTGTGGTCACAGGGGTTCATTCCAACAACTAATCAAGACCATCAAAGCATGTTTTGTTGGATTCACTACCTTTGGGGGGTGCTAGTTTTAGGTGAATTACTGGACTCCTAGAAGGCTTAGTTGATGTGCCTTGACCATTCTCTAAAAGATTTTCTTCCAATGTAATTTAGTGACCAATGTTGTAATAAGACAAGGACTTTTTAGCAACTAGTTCTTATTGAATTTGTCTAGTGAATTGAATTGCAAAGTTCAACTTGCAATTATGTTTACTTATAATGCTCATGTCTATTGAGACCATTGCAACTCCCATCTTAGCTATGCATTATCGAAGGGTGGCTACGACTTGCTATATGCTTACCTCCAACCATTAACCCCAAACACTGGAAGATCTTTCTGCATAAAGTTAATGACCACGATTATAAGCTATGTAACTGGGCAGAGTTGTGTTCAAAGATGGAAACAACACAAACAAAGGTGGGCCAACATTAGACATTAGCAAAAGGTGTAATTTCAAAAATCCATGAAAGCAACTACTTTTTTCATGGTAGGTAGAATGACCAGTTTATGGCCCACCCATCTCCCCTATAACAAGCTAAGTGGGGCAAGATTGATAGCCAAGGTTAGGGCTTAGAATTACAAAAAAACGCAGGGTACATTGTCATGTTCATGCACACCTTGCATGAAAGTGCATTGAAAACTATTGTCAATTAGACACAATCCATTTTGAGAGGGGATGGGAGTTGAATGGGAGGAGCAGAATGGATTTAGACGTCACTAGAGATATGGATGCAATTGATGAAAATAATGTCACCAATAGGGAGGGAAGCTCGAATGGAACATAAATGACTTCATCTATTGTTAGCTATGAGGAGGTCAGAAGGCGCCAAGTTGCAAAAAACCAAGCACGTATGAGAGAGTGTGGCTTGTTGCAAGCTGTTGAGGAACTGTAAGTTCATTACCTTGCCATTGTAGCTCCACTCATACATGTAGAGAGACTGTAACACTATGCTTAAAAGTCCATGAGAGGGATGCATTGTGCTTAGGTCAAAATGAAATCTCGTGGTAGAACAGGGTAAAACAGTGTAAAGAACCCTAAACATTTGCCTATGCAATTTCCCATTTGAATGTGCCATACAACTCTGTGCTTCAACTAGAACATCTTCCAAAACCTTTTCGCATTTTTCACTTTTGTCACTCTGTGTCATGCAATTCTTGTTCATAGCACAAATAGAATGGATTTTCATGGTACCTTCAATGTCTTCACATGCATATGTGGTGGAGTTACGTTCAACATCAATAGATTTGTTGTGCCAAAATAGTTGATGGAATGGCTTCCTTTTACTCGTGTATGATGACTCAGGACGGTAAAATAACTCCTTACAAAAAAAACTCACAACCTTTTCTACATTAGTTAGTTTATCCACATGGGCATTGAATTGTTCACATCGAAGAAACCTCTTGACGACTACACCTACCTTGTCATGGGGACCTTTCCCATGATCACTTCCAAAGAAAAACCACATCATTTTGCACCCATTAGTCATGCCAGGATATCTATTCACGAAATATCAAGGCTTTGTGCTTTTGAATTGTGCAGCACACCCATCCGACCATACAAAATGCCATTTTGAGCAATATTAATGCTCCACCATGTGCTATTAATGAATCTTGAAGCAATGTTGCACAAAATCAGAATCATGTTTACAATCATCTGAAATATAAAAATGATATTCACTAAATATTGATGTCTTTTCATCATAGGGGTCAAAATCAGGGTTATGACAAAAACAAATGTGTATTAATATGTTAATTTGGTATGAGTACCAATGCATGTTTGTACCTCATTTTGGATCTTGAAAGAATAGTTTTCAACAAAGTCCACCACTGACATGATGTTGTCTTTTGGAAAAGACTTCAAGTAGGTCTTGAATTATTTGTCTTCCTATCAAGCTACAAAATTATGCTTGACAAAGTGTTGTAGTTTCAATTTTAAGTAATCCAACATCTCATTTGAAGGAATCTTCTTGTAAACAAGGCTTAATTTCTTCAAAACCTTTCCATTTCTTATTTTGGTTTCTTCCAAGGCAAATTGCTTCCACTCTACCAAATTGGACCCCATACTAGCAAGTTTGGTAGGAAATAGAAAAAACTTTTGAATTCCACAGCTAGAACATTGTCCATATAAACAATCTTTGTTATGCCACTCCACCAATTCCCCTTTAGGACAAACAATGGTCTCCCAAAGATTGGTGATCCCTTTATAAAATTGGGAAAAAGTAGCACAATTTTCTAGAGAATGATTACAAACCTCAAATTTTTGTCGCATATTGTTGAGTCTTATTTGGAGTTCATCCATTTCAACATGATAGATAAAACATGTGTTGCACTCTCGCGTTGGTTTTATAAAAAAAGGTTTGAGCCCTTCAAATGTTCATTGTCCAATACACATTTTTGGATGGGTTGTCTTAAATCTCAAAAAAAATTCAGCCTTCAACAAAACACTAAATTTCACTACATCAAATTTACAAAAAACAATCAATGAAATGCATCCTACATTAAGTTTACAAACCAACTTTACATGGACTATGGCAGTTTTACACAAATTTATTTATGGACTTTGAATGGAATGTGGCAACTTTACATGCATTCATCTGCACTAGACTTTGAATGGCTTATCATGTTTAAACTTGGATTGTATGGACTATTAATGAACTACAACATGTTTGTATGGAAATTAAACGTTTGAATGGACTTAATGATCAATTTGTGGACTCTAAGTAGGTCATAGTCAATGTGTAATGGACTTTACAATGTACATCATGGACTTTGTCATAATTTGATGGATTGAAGAAAAAGTCAAATACTAATGCATGGACTCAAATTGGATTCAATCACCTTGCAATGGATTCCATCAAAATTGGAAATACTCTATTGGGGACCCAATCACCTTGTAATGGACTCCATCAAAACTGGAAGGATTCTACTAGGGATTCAATCACCCTGCAATTGACTCCATTAAAAATAGGACTACTAAGGACTTAATCACCTTGCAATGGACTTAAAAGAAATTCAAATACCAATGGATGCACTCCATTCAAGGATTCAATCATGGATGGAATTTGCCAAGGACTCAACCATGTTACAATGGACTCCACAAGAACTTTAATAGTGCAATGGATGGACTTTACAAGGGCAATGGACTCCTCAGAAAGAAAATGGATAGATCATCTCAAACTAGATCATTCTACTAAAAGTTAACACTTAAGTTTAATGAACATTACAAGTTCAAATACATTTTGCCATCACTTAAAGAATTTTTATGGAAACATTAGAACTCAAATTATTCAAAATTACAAAGTTACATTGATGGATTAGATAGGCCATTAGTTCATGGATTTCTTTTTTATCAAAGGTTTGAAAACAAGTGTAGAAAACACACAACACATCTTGTTTCTAATGTAACTTGGAAGTTGAAATAAAAAGGCATAAACATGTGCACACATACCTGAGTTTCCATCAAAAAATGTGTAAGCTTTTCATCAAACACCCCAAGTTTTAATCTTTGCCAAGTGACATTATATTTGTTTGGGCTAATTCATGTTTCTGAAGCCCACCATTGTTGGACAACATTTTTGACTATACAAAAAATGCCATTTGATTTCTTTTGCTTCACATATAAGGACCACAAAAAGCCGCTTGTTGAATCTATCACATTGCGTCACAAAATTGCACTTGAAATGTTTTTAACATGCACTCCAATTGTTCTTGCAATAACTTTCTTGGAAGATTCAGTGCGGGCATTCACAATAGCAAATAGTAGATCATGTTTTGTTGCAAGTTTGACCCCACTATTAACTTGTTTGTTCTCTTCCAAAACTTTAGTTACACCGGTTACCACCTCTTGTTGGGCAAGGGCATCTTTAACAGGCAATATGTAATTTGGTAGATTTTTAGAAATTTTCACATTAGATAAAGCTTTCTCCATAACAAGCTTCCTACTTGTAGGACCTGGACATTGTACAAGAATATTTAAAATTGAATCAATAATCAAACCAATGAACCATCATAGATTTTGATCGTCCAAAATTATTTCTGATGTATTTGCCAAAAGTTGTTCAACTTCCTCTTCGTTCTACAAAACGCATGCCTTTTGTTGATGAGCATTTTAGATTCTGCGTTTTTCTACGAGCTTTTTTGCCTAGATAATAGATCTTTTTGCAAGACCATGATGTTTTATTCATGTCTCTTATCAACATTCCTTTAAGAACCCATCTTCACCTTAAACCCAAATATAAACATTAAATGATCTTGATGCCTGTAAAACTTATTTTGAATTAAACAACTCAAATTGACATAAAGCTTTGATGAACAAAAGTGCTTGAAAACATACATGCAAAGAGAGGTTTGAATAGACAACAAAGTCTAATTAAGAAGCCAAAAAGCTTATGCAACTACATTTGAAATAGGATCTGTTGTTGCGATGAACAAATTATGCTAAAGAAGGATCTATTGCTGCAATGGCCCAACTGTGCCAAATAACATTTACTGTTACGATCATAGTGATGCTAAGGTTCTTCAATACAATTTTCTTAGATTAGCATAAGTTTTTACAGCAAGCCATAACCTTGCCCAACCATTGAAGTAACAATGTTGGAATGATCAACTACCCTACATGCACAATATGCCCATGAAAAATATCTACAAACTTTTATTGAAAGCAAAAGAAATGCCCTAACTTGAAGCCACAAAATGAGTTTGCAAGATAGCAAAAACCTTGAATGTAAGACAAAAAGCGAATGTGCTTCACAATCAATACAATTGTGAAACCTAGTTTAAGCCTAGGCGAAATTCAAGTTAGGCCTAGGCATGAACTTGAATAATCTCGACATTTGTCTCAATGACATCACAAAAAGATGATATGTATTATGACGTCATTTAGCTATTGGAAGAACAAAATGCCAATAATAAGAAATTTTAAGAATAGAATTTGGGCAATCCTAGAGTATGATATCCTTAATTCATCTATGAAAAAATAAGCTTCAAATCATGAAAAATAAACAATTTCCAACAAAGTTACCTTCTGTAGGCAAAAGAATTGTCTAGTCAAAGAAAAATTCACATTTGATTCAATCTTATGTTCCATCCATATGTGCATTATATGCATACGAAAATTTGGCTACATAGGCATTTGGTGGTGAATTTTATGAGTCCATTTCTAAAATTAGGAAATTGCATCAAATTTTGTGTTATACCTATTAAAGTCCTTTACAAACTAGATTTGTCAAAATTTGTTGTGAAATTTTCACATAGTTTTTTAATGTCCAAAGTGAATGTTGACATGAGTCCCTTTCCATCATTTTTATATATGAATTAGAACGAACTAGAATTGAATTTTTTAAAAATGCTAAAATGTACTTTGTGATGTCCTTTTTGTTTCACCTTAGTGTGCTTTTACCTAGCAAGGTCAACAAACCCTAAACCTTGGAGATGATGTGTTACAATAGAAGTTAAAGGGAAGCTTGCAAATTTGACTTTCTGGGTTGGAATTGAAAAATATTGAAATTTTTACAACTAAATACATTAAAAAAAAACTATTGCCCTAAATTTTCATCACCAAAGCAAGTTTTGATACATTTTTTGTAAGCTTGCAAAAAAAAATCATTTGCAACTCTAATGCACATTAGTTTTTGGAAGCAAAATGTTGGGGAAGAGGAACATGTTTTGCAAATGGGTTTTGAAGCAAAACATGGGATTTCAAAAGAATACCATAATCTCAATTAGAAAATAAGAGAATGAGTTTAAGAGTACTTGCTAGGTTTACTTTGCTCTCAAATGCTTGGACTTGGGTGCACCAAGAACCTTATCCCAAATCTGCTAATGTTAGGAGCATTTCAAATTAGATCTCCAACTCCCCCCGTTTTGACACAATGCAACAATTCCCTCATCACTTGAAGATTTATTATAGTGTAGAACAAGTAAAATCACAATTGATGACGACAATGTTCAAGGGTGGTCAATAGTGCTTGAGATGTTCTACAGACGGTGATGAAAGAGGCCCACTTGTGTGACATGGAAGGCATGGTGGTGGGGCATGTGACCTAGAGCAAGTGCTAGACAAAACTCAATGGGGGGTAGATAGTGTCTCATGCATTTATGTTAGAGGTTAATAGGAACATACCTGGTGCTGGGTCACAGCCAATAAATAAATGCCACACCACCTTTCCCTCCATGTCATTCTTGCATCCACATCTTCCTAGCATACATATGTAGAGTTTGATCATTTCCTCATGGGATGGATAACATGCTGACCAAAACTCCTGCAAAACACAGCTTGTGGGGGAAGGAGGCAATGGCACCAAAATAGGTACATAGAGGGATCTTTCCACAAGGCCAACACATCCTAGTTAGAGAGAACTACATGTCATGTTTTCTGACATTGGTGTCTTGGTGGAACACAATTGAAACCTGAAAACCTGGGGGACAAAGTAAGGTGAAGGAAGTTCAGTTCTTTGGACAAAGAGTGAACCAGCAGCGACCAGCACACCGTCCATGGGAAACCAGTTATGACAGTTGTGGATGAACCCCAACTGAGTTCCTGTTAAGTTTCACCATAGCAACCTCTCTTGTAGGTACTGTAGGCAGGTATGTAGGTATGCAGGTATGAAAATAGGTAGTGACGAGTTTAGTACATACATAGATAGGGCCAGTGGGTTTCGAATAGGTTACTAAAGACACAAATTGAGCTAACCAGCCTGTTAGCCAGGCAACTAAAAGCCAATGAAAAAGTGTTTCCTGTCCTTCTACCATCCATCCCTCATGGTGTGCGGGTGGCTGTTGGTTCACTGTAGCCCAGTTACCATTTGGGGAATGGCTTTCTGCAAAAGGACTTTTCGTTCTGATGGGTTTCATTAAGACAGGCGTGTGTGATGAGGTTCCCAACGGCCCCCCAAATTAGCAAAATTGAATAGTTACCTGTGTCTCGCCAACCCTACTACACAAAATTGGTAGCGTTTAAACACTTCAAATTTAGTCCAAGTATTAGAAAGATACAAGAGGAACATGGGAACAGGACGTTCCCATACTGTCTCAACGTCACTGTTTTGTTTTTTCTCATCTATATAGACTCGCAGCCATTTCTTTTTTTGGCTGGTTATCTTAGCCAAAAATAGAAATCATAAATTCAAAGTTCTAAAATCAAGTTTTTTTAAAAATAATTTCAATAACCGTAATTGGACCAAAATTTAAGAAAACTGGCTAGATTCTACGTGCTTCAAGTAGGGTTTAGTCTGTTAAAAAAAAAATTCATTTTCATATTCATTGTTGGTAGCCAAATTTGGCTAAATCTTCCGAAGGATGATCGCCATTTTGACTACATAGCAAATTTGACCAAAAGAACATTGATACGGAGAGGGACGGAAAATGGACAAGAGACAATAGGAGACCACGACGTTCCCAGGAAGTTCCCCTACTACTCACCATCACTGTTTTGTTTTTCTCATATTATACGGAGAGGAGGGAAACGCACAGGAGATGAACGCGAGCGAGCGAGCGAGAGAGAGAGAGAGAGAGAGAGAGAGGTTGGCGATGGCGATGGAATTTGGTCAGTCTTAAGTAGAACACAAACAGAAGCGTGGTGTTGAAGTTCGGGGCCACAATGCTCAGGGGTCGGGGGGAAAAGACGGCAGGAGGAGTTGCTAGCTCGCCGGAGAGTCGGTGCGCTTTTTTTTTTTTGGTTTGTTTTTTGGGGAAGGCATTGTTGCATTTGCGATTTTTTTCACCAGTGTTGTGTGTGACTCCGGTTTGAGAATATGATTTTGGGTCTGTGGGTTTTTGTTGTTGTTGTTGTGGAATGAGGGACTGCAGGGATATGTATGGATTCGCGGTGCGGCCCCAGCACTTGAAACGATACCGCGAGCACGCCAGCATTTACAAGGTGTGTGTGTGTGTGTGCGCGTTTTTTTTTTTTTTTTGGCTGAGTTTTTGGTGGAAGAGTTCGATTTGCCTTGAGGAAACGGCCGGTGGAAGCTGCAAATGGGGGCCTTGGAATCCCGGGATGTGTTTAAGCAAGCGTTTGCTGGTGTTGTTGTTGTGACAATGGACGCTTCTTTTCGGTGCAGGAGGAAGAGGCAGAGAGATCAGAGCGATGGGAACAATTTCTAGGTTTACATAGTAAGCCTGCGGAGGATGATGCGGATGATGGCATTGTGCCACGGGAAGGAGGATGTGAAGCTGAGGTTGGAGAAGAAGAAGAAACAACCTCAAGTAGAGCTCACACATGGGGCCAGCTACGGAGCTCCTTGTGGGCCGTGGAGCAGGTTGTGAGGAAACGAAGGAAGGGTAAAGTTGCACCACCCTCTGTAGCTCAAATTGGTAGTAGTGGCCTCACTGAAGCTGCAGCAGAGGTTAATGATGCTGGAGTTGGTGAGGGCCCCACAGAAGGAGGTGGGGATGCAGATGACTCAGATGAAGAATTTTATGATGTGGAAAAGTTGGATGCTGCACAAGATGGAGCTGATCAGGCCTCAAGTGAAGTACAGGATGAATGTCCTTGGGAAGAGGAGCTCAAAGTTCTTGTCAGTGGTGGGGTTCCTATGGCACTCAGAGGGGAGGTAAGCTTCACTAGGTTTAGTAGGATGATGTCGTGATTGAGGTGGTGATGATTAGATATGACAATTGATGTTGTATTATAATTTGCTGCAGCTGAAGATGATTTCAGCAGGAACTCTTCTGAGAGTTGTCTTGCCAAAGGGCAGCTATGGCAGGTATTTGTGGGTGCAAAGGAGCAGCGGGTGCATGGGCATTACCAAGCACTTCTTGCACAGCAAGAAGATGCTGGAATTGAGGGTAATGGCACTCAAGATCTATCTGCTGTGAACAAAAATGGCTTTGCTCTTTATCAGCAATCCACTAGTATCTCCAGTCAAATTGAAAAGTGGAGTAGCCAAATTGAGAAGGTGAGGATGCTCCCCACAACAAAATCTGCATTTTATGTATGTAGTTCTGCTGGTCTGATTTGGATATGCTGGACAAATCAGGTTCCCTTAATTGCATGTGATGAATGCTGTAAAGGCTGCTGCATATATGCATTCCTGTCAGCAGATCTTTGAGAAGCAGTGTGATGGTTTTTACTAGCAGGATCTCCCAAGAACGTTTCCTGGGCATCCCGCACTTGGTGAGGATGGTTTGAATATATTGCGGCGCCTTCTCACAGCATATGCTCGACACAATCCAGCTGTTGGATACTGTCAGGTATCATTGGTGCAGAATTTCTAATCCTCTTTTTTGATTGTTTTGAATTTCGGATGGCAATGAAATTTTTTCAGCTCTTGCAGCTAGTTTCCAAACATATTTACATATTTCCCTTGTTGCAATAACTCAAAATTTTGGACTTGCCAAATATGAGACACTGTACACCTGCTAACTTCTCTCAGTACGTGTCATTTAAGTTGATTAATACTATCATGTCTGTGCAGGCCATGAACTTTCTTGCAGCTCTTCTACTCCTTCTGATGCCAGAGGAAAATGCTTTCTGGTGAGCTTGTGATGGCTGAAGTTTCTGCTTTCGTCTGAGTTGTGAAGAGAAATTGATTTCCTGGTAACTAGAAAGCTGGTATGCTAATCTGTCACCCCTCCAAGGATTTCTCCAGGGAATGGAAAGGTGGAAGTGATGTATGTTTTGCAATTGATGGTCAAAAATCTCAAGTTGATGCACAAATCATCAAAGCACAGATGGTTTGGCCCTGCTTTGTGATCAAATGGTAGTTATCATTGAGCTGGTACCAACCTTGCAAGTTTGCATTTGTCTGAATGGTTGCAAGTTAATTTCAACTTGTTTTTCTATTATATCCAGGACTTTGGCTGGTTTAATCGACAACTACTTTGGAGGTTACTATGCAGAGAAAATGGTTGAAGCACAGGTCTGTCTTTGCATTCATCTGCTCATTGAATCAATGAACCAGCACTTTGCCAGCTGCCATGTCAGTTAGGAATGGTGGACAAGGTTTTGCAACTGTCACTGGAACTTCGAACCTGTTGGGTGATTACTCTTCTCTGTGAACTGAGTGTGAATCTTTGTCAGCAGGTGGACCAGCTGGTATTTGAACAGTTGGTGCATGAACATTTTCCAAGATTATGTGAGTCTTTCCTTTTTTGTTGAAGGAATCTTTGATATATGCTTTGATCACTGTTGTAATAAATGTAGTGACTAATTTATGAATGTCATCATGGCAGCCACTCATTTGGACAGTCTGGGAGTTCAAGTGGCCTGGGTCAGTGGCCCATGGTTTTTATCCATTTTTGTAAATGTACTGCCTTGGGAGAGTGGTGTGTATAGCCAACCTTTTCTTTCTTTTCTGCTTGCATGTGTCTATGTGGCAGTCACTGTGTAGCTCATGTTTCAATTCATTTCTGTTAGGATCAGTTGGTTTGGTGCCCCTCTGGAAGGATATTTGTAAGATTGAAAAAGAAGTGGAGGAGCTCTGCTTTGTGCTTGCATGGGCTATTCAATTGATAATGTGTCATCTTTCCATGAAGAAGATATTTTCTAGAGTAATATTTGTGAGCAAGCCACATCATACTTAGCTGCCCTCACAGAAAGTTGAGCATTATGCCTCTTATGATGGCAAACTTTGCTTGGCTGAGATAGAATACCTCTGGTCTCCTAGGTACAAGCCATATCAGTTGGAGGAACAGATTGTAATGTCTAGTGTTTTTACTTGCATTGTGAGCTGCAACTTCAGTGAAAGTTTGGTGCCGACATATTTGAAATTCTTGGGCTCCTGACACTTGGGAAGTTCTTGGGGTCTGCAGTGTTAAGAGTATGGGATGTCCTCCTTTATGAAGGAAATCGCAGCATGCTTTTCAGAACTGGTCTTGCCCTTATGGAGATCCATGGTAATGACAAGCTGTACCAGAATCTGAGTTAGCCCCCTTTTCATTCAGTTCTGGTGGAGCATGGAGTGGCCAACCTAACCTGGAACTGGGTGATTGCAGCTGGAGCATTGATGCTGCAACGCGACACTGGAGATGCAGTTGCAATGCTGCAGTCTATGGGTGAAGCCACATTTGACAGTAGTCAGCTGGTTCTGGCTGCATGCCTGGGTTTCCATGATGTTCATGAGGATCGCCTGGAACAACTTAGAAATCATCACCGCCCTTCTGTGCTTTTGGCACTTCATGAGAGGTCTTTGGAACTGCATCTTTGGCGCACCACAAATGGTGTTGCAACTAAGACAGGCTCTTTAGTGGACCAAGCTGTGGGAGGGACACCAATGATTCCAATGACTTCTGTGCAAGCAAAGCTGGGACATGTTTCTGAACCTGGCTCAGGAAGTGATTTAGATGTTTCATTTCAAAAGTTCAACTTTAGGGATGACGAAGAAGCAGGAAGTGTTGATCTCCAGGAACAGGTAAAGCAGTGTGATCCTACACCCACTTTAACTTGATTGCAATTGACTTAGTGGCAAGTTATTGTTGATTTTTTACATGGGCAAGAGCTGGTTCCATTCAGATTTCTGCACTAGGGTTGATTGTTTTGAAGGTAGTGAATGTAAGATCTGTTGACATCATCACACCAGATATGTTTGAGAAGCTTGAGTTCATCAATGTGGCAAGATGGTTGTAAAAAGAGACATTTCTTATTGGTTCTGTCCATGGAATCTTTAAATTGAGTGTTCAGGGCTTATTAACCTAAGTGGGATCTTTCTAAAACTGAATTTATTGTGAAAAGATCATATTTTAGACTTTCCTGTCTTGTTTCTCTGATTTTTGCTCCTCTTTTCTTGTCTGGTTTTCTCTTTGCCTACGAGAATGTATACAGGAACTAGTAATTCTTTGTCTTATTGATTCTTCTCAATAGTGGTGTTTGCAGGTGGTATGGTTGAAAACAGAACTCTCTTCTGCACTGGAGGATAGGAAGGCTGCAATGGTCAGGTAGTTTGACATAAGGATTTTCATGAGACATGTTATACATGTGCATTTTGTGAGTTTGTGACTTACTGAAGTCATTGTAACTTACTGAAGTGGGACTTGCTGCAGGGCACAGGAGTTGGAAGTAGCTTTGACGGAAATGGTCAAAGAGGATAATCGTCACCTGCTGTCTGCAAAGGTGATGGTTTTTCCACTGAGCAACGTGCAGAACTCATTTTGTAACTCCACCTATTACTTTTATGTCATTCAGAACATTGAGCACAATCACAGCTTACCCATTCAGTTTCACAATTTTGATATGCTTTTATTTGATCCTGGCTCTTTGTGTCCCTCTGCTGGTGAAGTGGTTGCTACAAATTGGACATTGAAGTGAGCCTAAGCTTTAAGAGCTAACCAGTTCTAAGGATCCCTTTAGCCATCCCAATCCAGGTTTACAAAGAATACCAGCAATCCTATGAGACTGAAAACCTCTGGAATGTCAAAATCTTTTGACACCAAGAGAATTCAATGACCTGAGAGACTAGGGTGTAAAATTTTGCTTGTTTGGAAACCATAAGCAGAAGTTGAGTCTCTTTGCAGTTTAGCTGTGCTAGTCTGAACAGAGAATGCCCGTATGTTTCTCACATATGTTCCACAATTCTCTCAGCTACTTTGACAACTGAAGGCATAACAAACAAAGCTTTCAATTTCTGGCGGTTCTGTGAAACAGGTGGAGAAGTTGGAGGCTCAAGTGGCCAGGTTGCAGAAGGCACTATCTGACAAGGAAGAACAAGAGCAAGTCATGGTTCAGGTGGGGGTGTTCTTCACTAGGCTATGCAGGGGTGTCACATGTCACTTGTTCACTTGGTTCAAGCTGTTCTAAAGGTGGTTCTTATTGGGGTTGCCACTGTCATCAAGGATATTGCTTCTGAATCTCAATGCTTCCACCAGTGGTCTCTCATACTGGGGTGCTGGGGCAAGAACATGTCGCACATTGGCAATTCATTTACAAGGGAGACTATGATTGGTAGTGTAGGTTCTGGTGCGTATGGAGCAAGAGCAACGTGTTGCAGATGATGCACGCCGATTTGCCGAGCAGGATGCTGCAGCCCAGCACCATATTACTGAGGAGGCCAAGGTTTTGTTTTGCACAATGATTGTTTTTTGAGATTCATTGTTTGTACTCCTGATAGTGGTTTGGACACCCATTGTGATTAAACATGGACTGTATCTCAACATCTATCCACATATGCTTAGGATTCATTGCTGCACTGAAATTTAGGATGGGAAGTGCTACACATGTTTTGATTGTCACTTAAAAGGACCCTTTTGGGGTGGTGCAGGAGATGGCTGAGAAGGCAACACAGGAACTTGCAGCCATGGAGAAGAGGGCAGTGATGGCAGAAAGCATGCTAGAGGCCACAATAAACTCTGAAGCATGCACTGGCAATGCTTATGTGGCCAGGCGTGGTGTTGATCTTCTGAAAGGCAATGTGACCAGGAGCATTGCTCGGTCCCACAGTTCACCTGCCTCCAAGTATTTCTCTGTCTTCTGTAGTCATGAATAATTACAGCTTGTTTCAGCTAACAGGAAAGAGGAATTGTAGAGCTCAATGGCATTGTACTTCTGATCTCAGACCATAGCTCAGACCTTGGGGGTAGTCATCTCTTACTAGTCATGTGTAATGGTGGTTGTTGGCAGACAAGATTTAGACATGGGATGGGCAAGGAGGAGTACTCCAGGTAAGGTGGAGGGTGCAGGAGGGGTTGCAGGTGATGTGTCAGACAATTCAAGTGCTGGTATGCACATACAGAGCTTCTTTGGACGCCCCTTTTCATTGAGTTGGGGAGAGAAAAGCAAGGTCTGGTGTGATATTCCTTACTCTCAATGCTCTAAAGTCTGGGGATGCTTTTCAACTTCATGTTGCTGTAAATGTGGATAAATATTTGCCCTAATTCTGTGTGTCTGGAAGCAGTTGAATGTCGAAACCAAAAGTGATCCCATGGACAACTTGAAGGCTGGAGAGCTCCTTTCTCCTTTACCCTCATTCTCTCCAAGGGGACTTGAACATGTCAACGGTCATTCAAAACCAACAGCTAAGCAAACTCTCAGTGCAATGATTAAAGAGGCTAGGTTGCCCCAAACAGAGGTTGGGGATGACTCAGACTCATAATTGGAGCCATATTGTAGCTTGTGTGTGCGATACTTGATATTTTTTCCAAGATGCAGGTATTGGGGTTTGGCAGAGCTAGGGACCAGGAATTTGATGAAGTGAAGGACCCTTCAAAGCTTGGGATCTTTCTTCATATCAGTTGCATTACCAAGTTCCAAAGCTTCAGAATTGAGCAGGATTAGTTCAGTTGTTAGATTTCATTCAGTCAGGCTTAATTGAAGGCTGGAAACAGTAGCAGGATAGTGGGACTCTAGCTTGGAGACATAACTGTTTTTGCTGTTAATTGCCTCATTTTTGGTTCGGATGAGTCCAGGGAAATTACCTTAACCTTTTTGTGGAACTTTGCTCTGTGCTCTGGACTTCTGACATTCAGGCGTTGTCTGGTTCCAGATGGACAAGAGTCTCAGGGTAGAGATTTTCTTTATTTGTTCCATTTCCAGTTTCCTGATTCAAATCAGATGCGGTAAGCACCTTATGCACTATGCCATACAAATAGAAATCTTCTGAGCAGAATAGCAGAAGAAGATTGCTGCAACAGCTTGAATTGTCATGGTCTGCAGGTAATACCATTTTCCTCCTTTACAATGGTCCAGGTGTGAGTGCTGTATAGTCTGCAGATCTTTAATATTAATACCCTGTAACATCGATGCATAGTCAAAAAGACAGTGAAGGAAAGGATATTGGCACAGGAGGGGACTGTGCAGACAAACCTTTGCCATTATCCAGGTATTAGAATTTGTTACTTTCATTAATAATCTTTAAAACATGTAAATCTTACTGTTAATGTGGAATCTGGATGTCACTAGATACTAGAGTATTGAATCTTAAAATGATGAAATTTGTGTTTCCTCAATAGGATCCTTCTGCTAATTATCCCATTTCTTCATTAACTCCATCATGAAGTTTAAATATAATCTAATTAAAAATATGTGCCATTGAAAAATTCCCCCTTGAAATAGAGATGCAACTATTCTTATGCCATATCAGGATACTAAAATGTATTGGATAAAAGATATGATGTGTACAAGATGGTGGGCCAATTGGCAATCATTGACCTGAGTTTTCAAGCTATTTGTTTGCATCTCTTTCTGCAAAAGAAACATACAATCCTATTCAATGAAAATGTTGTTTAAAAGTAAGCAACATTAATATTACATAATATGGCATGAACCTCATGTATTTTGCATTTCTATTGTTGTTGTTTTGGGTGAAAATTTAACCACTTCCTTCACCCATGTTTAATGTCAAACCACAAAACAATGTAAAGAGTTCCTAAACCTTAGAACAAAACACAAGCATGCAGCACAAGTGGCCATTAAGAAATAAAAGCTAGTTCAAACACGAGAGTGAGACTTAAGACTTTACTATATCTCACTGTTTGTGCCTCTGCCATTATTTGGCTAGGCCAAAACTGGTAAAGGAACAGATGTAGGCATAGAGATTATTGGCAGCTAATGAGGTGAGGGCAACATGCGGCCAATGGGTTCCCAACATGTTCCCAAAGCCACATCATTTTTTCCCATATGCTTTGCCCAACATTGTCCTTTTGCAAACTATATATATGGGTAAATGATTTATGTTTGGAGTGAATAAATAAGTACCCCCAAGTATATAATGGGAGTATTAGCCCAGGCCAAAAATGATGATGAACAGTTTTGGAAACAGAAATTTCATGCAGTCAATGGGAAGGCTCAGCATGCTCTCATGAATGACCCAGTTTTTTCCTACTCCAAGGAGGGGGGGGGGAAACAAGGATTTTTTTCCCCCCCTTTTTCCCAATGTGTTTTCATCATATTCCCATTTAGTTTCCAAAGGGTTCTCAAATTCCGAATGCGTTCCCCAAAGATGTGCCCAATAGTACCTGGGTTTTATCTCATATGGTTTTCCCAAAGCTTTGTCATGCCCGTACATGCCCTCATACATGATGGCCAGTTACGGGCATGCCCATAATGTCTTTTAGGGTTAATGTACGCTTTTAGGGCAAGTGTACGTTCATAGGTGATTGTACATTATTAGGTACTTAGGGTTTCAGTTTGTTGGTGGTTGTATAAAAAATCAAGCCCTTCCTTTCTCTTTTTTGTTTTTCTAGAATTCCTTTGTTAGGAAAGTTTCCTCCATAATTAGATAGGATTTTTAGATGCTCACGGTGGCCATTGCATGGCCACCGTCTACATACATGACATGTTCTTCTTTCTTTGCAATTCAATTCTAGAAAAACTTTACTATTTGTTGCTTAATGTTGAAAGTGGCAAATTTCTTTCGCCTTTGAGTTCTTGAGTTGTTGTTACTAATGTTATTATTGTTAATGTTGCTACCACTCGTGTTGCTAATGCTGGAGGAAGCGCAAGTTGCTATTAATGTTGCTACTGGTGTTGTTGGAGGGAGCTTGCGTTGTTACATTTCTGCTAACAGAACATGTTTCAAACCTCCTCCTCCCCCCCCCCCCCCCCCCC